>Ga0181535_10000251_pt1 | contig 82503 bp, 53 predicted proteins | sample PEATcosm2014_Bin_44_FD_119774 | JGI IMG/M metagenome (GOLD analysis project Ga0181535, IMG submission 119774) | Peatland microbial communities from MTU Mesocosm Facility, Houghton, MI, USA - PEATcosm2014_Bin17_30_metaG | ecosystem: Environmental > Terrestrial > Soil > Wetlands > Peat | place... | reverse complement strand
CGTTCTCCGTTGCCGCTGGGACGTACACAACGTCGCAGACTGTGACCATCAGCGATGCGACTGCCGGCACGACCATCTACTACACCACGAACGGGACTGCGCCTACAACTTCGTCTGCCGTATACAGCAGCGCAATCACGGTTAGCGCGACAGAAACCCTTGAAGCCATCGCCGTCAAAACTGGCTACACCAACAGCCCGGTTGCCACTGTGGCGTATACCATCAACCAAGTGCTCCCGGTACCGACGTTCTCCGTTGCCGCCGGAACGTACACAACGTCGCAAACAGTGTCGATCAGCGATGCCACCGCCGGCACGACCATCTACTACACCACGAACGGGACTGCGCCTACCACTTCTTCTTCCGTCTACAGCAGCGCAATCACTGTTAGCGCGACAGAAACCCTTGAAGCCATCGCCGTCAAAACCGGCTACACCAACAGCCCGGTCGCCACTGTGGCTTATACCATCAACCAAGTGCTCCCGGTACCAACGTTCTCCGTTGCGGCTGGGACTTACACAACGCCGCAAACCGTGACCATCAGCGATGCGACTGCCGGCACGACCATCTACTACACCACGAACGGGACTGCGCCTACAACTTCGTCTGCCGTATACAGCAGCGCGATCACGGTTAGCGCGAATGAGACGCTAGAAGCCATCGCGGTCGAATTGGGTTACACCAACAGCGCTGTTGCTTCGGCTGCCTACACGATCGCTCCAGTGCTGCCAACGCCTACCTTCTCCCCCGACACGGGAATCTTCACCACATCGCAGACGGTTACGATCAGCAATGCAACGGCGGGCACGACCATCCACTACACCATGGACGGAACCACGCCTACCTCCTCCTCTACCGTCTATACCGGTCCGATCACGGTGACCGCGACAACGACGCTCCAGGCCATCGCGGCCAAAACTGGCTACACCAATAGTCCCGTTGCGACGTCGATTTGCACGATCAATCCGTTACTACCCTCGCCTACGTTCAGCGCTGCCGCCGGGACCTACACTACATCGCAGACGGTGAGCATTAGCGAAGCGACAGCGGGTACAACCATCTACTACACCACCAACGGTACTGCGCCCACAACCTCGTCTGCCGTATACACCGGCCCGATCACAGTGAGCGCAACAGAGACCATCGAGGCGATGGCGGTCGAGATGTGCTATACCAACAGTCCGGTCGCCATGGCTGCTTACACCATCAACCCGGTGCTTCCGGCTCCGGCGTTCTCCATTGCGGCTGGGACGTACACAACGTTCCAAACTGTGACCGTCAGCGACGCGACTGCTGGCACGACCATCTACTTCACCACGAACGGGGTCGCACCCACGACAGCGTCGACAAAGTACTCGGGCGCAGTCACTGTGAGCACGACAGAAACAATGGAAGCCATCGCTGTCGAGACCGGCTATACCAACAGCTCGGTGGCCAGTGCCGCTTACACCATTAACGCAGGACTTCCGGTTCCGTCGTTCTCCGTTGCGGCCGGGACGTACACCACATCGCAAACGGTGTCGATCAGCGATGCGACCGCCGGCACGACCATCTACTACACCACGAATGGAACCGCGCCTACCGCCTCTTCTTCCGTCTACAGCGGGCCGATCACGGTGAATGCGACAGAAACCCTTGAAGCCATCGCTGTCGAGACCGGCTACTGGACCAGCTCGGTTGCCAAGGCTGCTTACACCATCGACCAAGTGCTCCCGGCACCGGCGTTCTCGGTTGCTGCTGGGACCTATACAACTTCGCAAACGGTAACGATCAGCGATGCGACGGTTGGCGCAACAATCTACTACACAACGAACGGCACTGCGCCCACTACCTCGTCATCCGTGTATAACGGCCCGATCACGGTGAGCGCGACTGAGACGATTGAAGCCATCGCCGTGGAGACGGGCTATACCACCAGCCCCGTCTCCACGGGGGCATACACCATCACAGGCAGCACAACGACCAATGTCGCCGAGGACTTTACTATTACTCCCTCGGGAACCTCGGCGACAGTGGCACCGGGCGGCTCGGTGACCTACGCGCTGACGGTTACGCCACTCTCTCCGGCAACTACATTCCCGGCTGAAATAAGCTTGTCGGCGAACGGGTTGCCGTCGGGTGCCACGTACAGCTTTTCGCCAGCCGCGGTAGCAGAAGGGGCGGGCGCAACCGCAGTCACCTTAACAGTCCAGTTGCCGCAAAACGCCTCTGCCAAACAACCGGCTGGCGGCATTAGGAGCCTGTTTGTTCCTCGAATGGCCCCGCTCGCACTTGGGCTTCTTCTTCTGCCTTTTTCTGGCAGGCTGCGCCGCGCCGGCAAGAAGATGGGACGTGCAATGCCAGCGATGCTCTTGCTCGCATCGGCCACATTGGCCGTGATCGGTCTCGGCGGTTGCGGATCAACAAATGCCATGATCGCGCCAACCCAGCAAAGCTATACGGTTGCCGTGATAGGTACTGCGGGCTCGGTATCAAAGACTACAACAGTTACGCTAATTGTCATGCAATGAATTCACCCGACCACCTTTAGCGGTAGGATCGAATAATAACGAGAGCACGAAGACGCCCATATACTCAAACGTATTGCTGAATCCCTACCCAGAACAGGCAGACCTCATCGGAGTCCCCTCCCTTCGAGTGGATTGCTAAAAAGCCTTATAGACTATATCGGGAGCCGGTTGGCTGAGCAGAACTGTCATCGCAAACGCGACCACGGCCAGTGCCGACGCAAATACGACACGCGCGTAGCGACTCGTGAGCGCGGGACCTTCAGCAGTCTTAAGTGACAACAACACGCCTCGAATCCATTCCCATGACGCGAGAGCCGCTGTTGCGGACAACCAGATTGACAGCCATACTCCAAGCCACTGGATGAGGTCGATTCCATGGAAGATCCCATCGATCTGTTTCCAGTTCGCCCAGAACCAGAACAAAGTGAATGCGAACCAACTGAACGTCAGCCCTCGCCCACAGGCAATATAGAGCGGTTGCGCGGCCAAAGCCTTATACCTCTTTCGGCCTAACCTGCTGGTCAGCCAAACCTGCCAGAGCTTATTGGCTGCCACGCCGCCTCCCTGCAATACCCCGAAGACAACGTATTCCGAAGTGCGCCCGTGCCAGATGCCGATGAGAAAGAACGTGACGAAGAAGGCGACAACTCCCAGGAAGGGTTGCAGCGAGAGCGAAGGGATACGCCGCATAAGAGCCACCAGAAGCGGGTTGTAAACATATGTCTTCAGCCAGGTTGAAAGGGTGATGTGCCACCGGTTCCAAAAATCCAAGAAGGATGAAGCCGAGAACGGACGATCGAAGTTCTCAGGTAGGCGCACACGCATCAGTCGTGCCAGGGCGATCACAATGTCTATATAACCGGAGAAGTTGCAGTAAAGAAAAAATGGATACACAACAGCCAACCGAAAAGCGGAAAGTAACTTAATCGGCGTGGGCAGGGGTTGGAGCATCTGCGCAAGAGCGTCCTGTTGCACAGCGTGAAGCAACATCGCCAGCACATTGACCTTGAAGAAGCCGCGGACGATCCTTTCCAGTTGGAGGCCTACAACGCGCGGCCCCAGCGAGAGGGGTTCACCCGCAAACTGGTCTCTGGAAAACTCATCGTAGCGTTGAATGGGGCCAGAAACTAAGGTCGTGAAATTGAGCGTGTAGAGCAAATAAGAGCCGAACCCTATGTGGAGCTTCTTGTTTTCATCTCCAGCTTCAATCACGAGGTGTAAAACGCGAAAGAATATATAGGAGAGCCCGAGGGTGAAGTAGGGAAAGCTAAGGAAGGTGCCTTCGGGTAAGAAGGTGTACTTCTTCAACCATATGTAGGCCAGCACGACGACCAGAATGGCCCACACGGCGTATTTGGACCAGCCCCGCTCAAGCATTGTAAGGCCGCAATACCCTAACAACAGGAAGCCCGCCAGCGGCAAAAAGAACATTAAATTGTGTGTCAGCAGGCCAAGAAAAACGATGCTCGCCGACATCAATACAAGCGAACGCCACATGCTCGAACGGCTGAGATTGGATACGCACGCCGCGACCAAGCCAAAGAACACAAACTGAAAGGATGCCGCATCCATGTTTATCGATTTCGCTCCAATGCAACCTGTGGGGGAGAGATAACTCTGAGCGGGGGGAACGCGCCTCCAACGAGCTCCTTATCTAGTAGTTCCGATATCATTGCATGTCCTTCGGCATCGAGATGGCCATCTACAGGAAAGTAGTGCCGTTCGGGGTTGGGTATCCCGCGAAAGTCCGGCAATATGTCGATGTAGATTCCGCCACGGCTTACGATCATGGTGTGTAATTCGTCATCCAGCTTGTATGGGTCGTAGCTATCCGGCCATTCGCCCTGGGAGATCATTGCGGCCTGCGCGCGATTGGGTACAAGCACCGCCACGAGAGGAACCTTCGCCGCTCGCGCCTCACTTATGAATTCCGTAGCATAGACTTGGAATTCCTCCAAATCGCGCTGCCACTTCTCGTTGGGCGCAGCTTTTAGGAAGCCGGCCTCATCCTCATTCTGCAAATAAGACTTCACGTACTGATCCTGGCTCTCGCTTTCATAGAGCATGTGCTTCAGCACAACCGAGGCTTTCGTCTCTTCCCAGCGATCACGCACCTTGTCTTCGAGCGTGCCGGCGGCGAACGCGACTTGCAACTTGTTCCAGGAACTCACAAAACGGTTCTTATCCTCGCCGGGTACGGAAGCGACTTCCGCGGAGGGGGGCTGCGCGGGAGACGAATTATCGAAGGACGCATTCTCGATGTCCATGGGCGTAAGAATCCAAAGAATCATGTCGGGGTTAGCTTCAAGAGCCTCCTTGAAACGCGGCGCGGAACTCTTCGTCGGGAATGCGCCCCCTCTGAACCTGCCTCCCATGGACTCGTTGTAAATCTCGATTTTGCGCCCGGTTTGCTGGGAAAGTTCAGCAGGAAGCAATGCGGCAAATGTCTTCTCTCGGGGCACGAACAATCCCATTGCGACCGAAGAACCGATCATCACGATCCGATAGGTTCCCTGAGTCTTTGGACCGCACTCGACGCCAGCGCGATGTCCGCAGCTATTAAATCTGTACTCGGCCGCAAGTCTGCTTTCCACAATCCGCTCCGAGCAGACAGAATTCGGCTTGGGGCCGGCGTTACCCGAGGGATCGTCCTTTACAAAACACGCATCAAGACCCGACTCCGAACTTGGAAACAGCCACCATGTCGTCGACTCGAAAGAAAGAGCCAACAGCAGAATTGTGAGCAGGCTTAACATGGGCAAGACGATCCAATCGCGCCGCGGCAACTTCGCTTCTATGGCGCATCCAGGATCGGAACGATTCGATTGGGTCATACGAGCGACTTCTCCTTTTCATCGGCGAAGCCTTGCGAGACGACCCTCATTGGAGCACTCTCCGGATGAGTACTCTCGACCGACAACTCCCACCGCGTTAAGCCGCTCTCTTCCTCAGCCGTCTTTGTAAAACCTAGCTTGGCATAGTGATCGACAACCAACCTGTTGCGATCCGTAGGACGATAGGCGCCAATTAGTCTTTGGATGCCGGCTGCCCGCGCATGCTCAAGGATTTCGAGAAGCACCATGTTTTCGACCTTGCGCCCCAGAACCCTGCAACTCATAAGCCACGTGTCGATCTCCCAAGCGCCGACCTCTGCGGGCCGGCAGATGACGACGCAGATCATTCCGTTGTCGCCGAACACATCAGCCAGACGTACCTGCAGAGTGAAGACCGCCGGATCGTCTTCGGCCTGGGCCACTTCGGGATCGGTGTAACGCCGCGTAGTAAGGTTGTACTGATTCGATTTATTGATCAACTGAACGATGCGCGCCCTGCCTGTCGCGTCAAATGGCTGGAAGGTGATGGTCATGTCCAGGGATGCGAGATAGGCATCCACTCCACCAACCTGCTTCTGTAGATTGGTGCGCTTGGCGTTGTCCTGGTAAAAACCGGCGCGCTTTAGATCTTCTGAAGCGAAAGAGATTGCCTCAAAATAGCCGGCTGCCGCGAGCGTTCTTGCATAGTAGGCCGGTTCCTCGGGCAATTCAGGCACAGCGACTTGCGGTAGCAGCGCGCGGATCAGGCCGCGCTCTACCGGATTGTCGTCAAGAAATACCATTGCATCGAGACCCAAGGACAATTCCTCGGCAATCGCCTTGATATTGGTTGCCTTGTCGTTCCAGTTAGCCTGGAATACTGCAATGTGGTCGAGCTTCAACAACATCTCCGGATGCTTGACAAAGGGCTCCCGCGCCACTTCGTCTGTGTTCTTTGAAGACACGGCCAGCACAATTCCGCGTTGGCGGAGTTCCAAGGCTAGTCGTTGTACGGCCAGATGCGCTTCTCCTATGGCATCTCCCTGTGCAAGCTTGATCCCGTCCAATCCGTCGTCACCGATGACCCCGCCCCAGACCGTGTTGTCGAGATCGAGAATCAGCGCCTTTCGGCTCTTGCCTCGGGCTGCGGCAACGATTCGGCCAACATGCTCAGCGTAGAGCGGAATGAATTCGTCTGAAAAGGAGAATTTCGCCATATTCCAAAGTTGCGGGTTGTGCCACTCCGCAAGACCGACGGTCTCCGCCAAGGCTGCGACATCAAACAACACATCCCCCAATCCTGAAATAGAATCCGCTAACTCGCAATTAACGGCACTAAGAATATACCTCATAGTGCCTGGTAGCGCCCTGTCAAGGCTGCCAAAGAGTGCTTCCGCAGGCGGAGCGAAAGTCTGAAAAATGCAGACTGCGTTTGAATTTGATTTAATGCCGTCTCGAAGAGTCTGGAGGTAGCCTATAACTCCCTGTACGGTGGCAGAGGAGGCGTCGCCGTCGCCAGGGGAAAGTCTCAACGGCAGCGCGCGATGGTCGAGGGCGAAAAGCACGGCATCCGGTTTTGAGCGATTCACAGTGGAGTCCGGTGTCAAAGCTTCCTGCGCGACCTGATCGTATGACGGTTGTATGATCTCCAGCGCTACGCCATGTCTTGCAGCGCTAGCCACCAGCGCGGGAACAATCAAATCGATAGTCGAGTTGCTAAGCACCGCGAGACGAAAGGGCACGAGCGGTTCCAAAGACTGCCCGCGCGCGCGCGCCACGCCGATAGCCTTGGCCAATCGCGTCAACTGGTTCAAGTCAAGCGCATGCGACGCCAGCCGCAAAAACTCTGGGCCCAGGGCCATTGAGGAATTCTCAAGTTCCCTAACCCTTGCGGCAAACCCCCGCGGCGCAGGTTGCAACCATTGCATTTCTGAAAAAAGTGATTTCATCGCCAGGTATACCGTTCCCGATCGGTTGAGGTCAGATGCATGACTCGGCTGACCTTCTTAACGGACGGTAGCCGGACAGATTGTGATGGAAGACAACTCCCTGCACTTGGACCAGACCCGCATTGAGGAGTCAATCACCGCGGCAAGAATTGTTCACGATAATGGTCCAATGGCCTGCGTGGCACAGTGCTCGCATCATGCTCGCGCTTTGATGAGCCTCACCAGGTCGCCAACATTTTCCATTGCACCGATTTCCGATGTTGAAAACTTGATCTTGAATGCTCGTTCAATAGTGAGTATGAGTCGAATGTGAGTGAGACTATCCCAACCATCTACGTTCTTCGCCGATAGGTCAGGCGCGATCACGATTGAATCTTCGTCGAATACATCTTGAAAAATCTCCGTCAGTCTTGCGTAGATCTGTGGTTCATCCATAAGTAGATTATCTCCTGACGTTTTCTTGCAATGTTTTCAACAAACTCAACATCGGTTTCACAATTATAGCTTTTCGCGCTCGTCTTCGGTAGCATCTGACCCTGCTCAGCTAGTCCTGGGGAACCTCGACCAAAGAAACTGCATCGATGGATCGCCTGTCATTTGTCGAGCCTTTTGTGAGAATAAGCTCGTGTCGTAATGGAATTTTCCACATGTCCAGCACAGCGGCAAGATCGGAACGGATCTTGGCCTCGGAACAGTTCTCATAGCCAAATTGCTTGTTGTTCTCGCTAAGTCTTACGATCTCGGCGGGATTGCTCCAGAGATTGCTTATGGCAAGGGCCAAGCTTTCCGGGGACGAAGGTTCGCACAGCACGCCATTATAGCCGTGGCGAAGATAGTCAGAGATTCCTGTGGAATCCGTGGCGACGGCGGTTCTAGCCAAGTGCATGGCACACACTAGTGTCACATGGCCACATGGCACCGTCGAACCTGCGAGAGGTAAAACCGTGAACTCTGAATGCAACAAAACATTCATGGCCTCACCGAACGGCGCGTTCACCAGAACCCGGACGTTGGGGGGAATCTTGAGCCCTGTCAGGCTCTCTGGACGGACAACAAGAACAAAAGGGATATCGCACAGAACGCGGCTTGCTTCGAGCAAAGTGCGATAATCGCGTCCATTGCCCCCAATCGACGAGACGTATCTTCCTTTCTGCAATGGCTGCTCGGGAGACACCTCCGGGACGCCGATGCTCCATAGTCGCAAGCGTATACGATCCTCCGGTATATCGAAATATCGGCTGTACAGGCTGCGTTCCATCGTTGAGTGGACTGCAAACTCCTTTACTTGTCGAAACGCACTGCGCATAAATCGGCGGCGAATACCAACAGGGAGATCGGAAAAGTTAAAGGAGTCGACATAATGATCGACCTGGATTCGGAGAAGGGTGCAAAACAGTGCGCACCAAAACGAAACACGAGGATCATGAGTAATGAGAAGCCTCGCATCGCCCCTGCTCGCGCGGATCACTGCTTGAAGGCAAGCGCGAACCATGGCAAGATTGGGGCGGCGAACAACTTTCTCCCAGAAATAAATGGGACGATCGTCATAAAAGACCCAAAGTGCCTCATCACCAGTCAGGCCGGGTCCAAGCTTCTGCCACCCTTCTGCAAAGCCCGGAGCACAGCAGACAATCAGAGATCGTGTCATATTGAACCTCTATTCAGCCAATTATGATGTGTTTTGAATAAAACACTTACCGGTTGGGCAGCATTCGTGGTAGTGCAATGAGAATCCTCCCGATGTCTCTTGGCCCATTTCAGGCTAAGACCCTGCGAAATGCGAAACGGGAGTTGAGACGCTCGGGAGCCGCTTGGACACCCTCATATTGTTCGCGCAAAGATTGACTCCATCCAATGAACAAGAAAAACAGCACAAAGCCCTGAGAAGTAAGATAGACAGTGGTTAGGACCAAAATAAGCCCACCCAGGGTCCCCCCAAGACAGTAATAGAAGCATGAATCCACAGACTGTCTCGAACCGTAAATGGCCAGCGCGATCGCAATACCTCCCTCCAATGCAATCAAAATGAACAACCAAAGTCCGACCTTGCCTTGAGTCACCCACAGCAAGAGATATTCATTGTCAATGGAATCGTACGCAGGATCCCTTGGATATGCGGCAGCACTCCACCCAAACAGTCCTCCTCTTTCGGCGACCGATTTATAAACACGATCGAGCTGAGTGCGGTAGTACGCGCTCGATTGAGACTCGTTCCCGGCCGTGTCATCTGGATTCAATTGCGCGTATTGGTTGGCTTTCGTGTTAGCGGCAATTCCGCCCAAGACGCAGAGAACTAAGGCGGCAATTATAGCCCGGCGCCTATTCTTCACCAGACCTATACGGGCTACAAGAAATCCTGCGGCCGCGCCAAGCCATGGACCGCGCGAGAGAGTCATGTACAAGCCAAGAGAAATGCTGACAACCCACAGCGTGGAGCGCCTGATCCCAAGGTATTTCTTCTCGTCTACATCTTGCCTTGACCTGTTGACAAACCAAAGCCATAGAGAAATCAATAGACCCAAAAAGAAAACGATGCCGGCCTGCTCGGCTCCCGCGAAGGGCCCCTTGACGCGCATGAAGCCACCGCGAATCTGGTCCATCCAATACATATTGCTTCGAAAAAAACGCCGCGCCAGCATAAGAAAGATGTTTTTTCTTCCTACAAACTCTCCAATGGAAAAAATTGAGACTATCGCAAGGAGAACCACAAGCCGTTGCGCAAATCTTTCGCGCAACCCGCTCTGTTCAATCAAGAGCTTTCCGATGAAATAGGCGCAGAGCGAATCACATATCAGCGAGGGGAGATTATAGAGAGCGTTGACGAGGCCAATATTGATGTAATCTGTATAGCACGATGCCAGAACGAACAAAACGACCCACAAATCCGCGCGCTTGAACTGCCAGCGTTGCGACCGACTTATTAGAGCTGCTATCCCTATGGGGAGCAGAACAGCATCGACGCAGGAAAGGGATGGCAAGTGTGGTATATGCAACGAGAAAACCGACGGGACCAACAGCAACACCGGAAGAAAAACATCGACTGCCGCAGCCTCTACCGATCGCCGCAATCTGACAATTGCGATGAGGGCAAATACCAGCACCATCGGATTAGTCGGCTGCATTGCGTTCTCCGGGAATCTGGGTTCGGTTGTCGTTGCGGCGCAAAGCTTGAACAAATATCGGGTGGCCAAACAGTGCACTGCACTCCAACTTCGCGTCTAGCTTAAATACCATCACCATTAGTATTGCACCTTCGAGTATTTTGCCAAATCATCGAAGTCCTCGTTTTCGTGTGTTGGTTTTTGTCGATTCTGCCCACAGTTTTGGACCTAGAAAATGCGGGGCTGCATGCTGCAATCTGCAATGCGCGAGATGCTTAGCTTTCACCAGACTATCCGACCACGATGGGTGTAGATTCATGACCCATACCAATATCGTGGCTCACGACTGCTTGCATTTTCTTGAAATCTGCATTATCCGCAAGCGAAGAGACGATTTCTCTCCCGATTACCAAGGAGGCGGTAGCCGCCGGCGAGGGTACGTTGCAAACGTGGAGCATCCTGTCTTGATAGACAAAGTAGAAGTCGTCGAGTAGTTTCCCTGAGCGGTCCAGTGCCTGTGCGCGGACTCCCGATCCTCCAGGCTGTAAATCCTTTTCCGTCAGGGCCGGCATTAACTTCTGCAATGCCCGGGTGAAGGCTGCCTTATTCCAGGACCTATACATCTCGCCGGTTCCGCTCTTCCAATTCCTTGCGGCCATTCTCCAGAACCCGGGAAATGAAGCTGTCATCAGTGATTCCGCAAGATCGAATGATGTTCGCGTATACCCCTCCCGCTTGAAGGAAAGCACTGCGTTAGGACCAGCTTCGATTCCGCCGTGAATGCGCCTGGTGAAGTGCACGCCTAAAAATGGAAAGCGCGGATCTGCAACCGGGTACACTAAGCCTTTAATGAGATGATGCTTGGAGGGCACAAGCTCGTAGTACTCACCGCGAAACGGCACAATGCGCAAGCCGAGGCTGGCTCCCGCCAGTTTGGCGATTATGTCACTTTGCAGTCCGGCACAATTTATGACGAATCTCGCGTGTACGGCATAGGAAGGAGTCTCCAGTACAATTGCATCCGCTTTTCGCGATATGCGATGGACGCCTGAGCTTGTGAGAACCTCACCACCTGTCTGCTGGATGAGTTCCGCATACTTGACCGTAACCATCTTGAAGTCTGTGATGCCAGTAGTCGGAACGTGGATGCCACAAATGCCTGATGCATTCGGCTCGATTTCGCGAATCTGACCAGCGTCAAGTTCACGAAGACCGGTTACCCCATTCGCGCGTCCGCGCCGCAGAAGCTCTTTGAGGCCGGGTATCTCGCGCTCTTCGGTGGCGACAATAATCTTGCCGCACATCTCATATGGAATGTCGTGTTGCTCGCAAAACCTCACCATGCTGGCCCGGCCCTCGACGCAGAGCCGAGCCTTTAGAGAACCTGGCTTATAATACAGGCCGGAATGCATCACACCGCTATTGTGGCCTGTCTGGTGAAAGGCGACCTCGCTTTCTTTGTCGAGAACAATGAGGTTCAATCCAGGATACTTGCGCACGAGTTGCAGGCCGACCGCGAGACCGACAATTCCTGCGCCGATTACGGCAACATCGCAATGTCTATCGTTCATGGAAAACTCGTACTTTCTGTGTAGCTACAATGAAGACATGGCCGGAGCGCGGGCGTTGAGATAACATTGGAGGCCCTCGCGCCAATCGGTAAATACATTCAAGTTAGCTGCTTTGAGAGCGCCGTTATCCAGTACGGAGTATTTCGGGCGCGGAACCTTGGCGGGGAATTCCCCAGGATTCGCCTTCTCCAAGCAGATTGCCGTATCGGTTGCGCGAAATATTTCACGGGCAAACTCATACCATGAACAGCTGCCTTCTGCGGTTCCATGATAGAGACCATAGTTGCTCGAACGGCTGAGCACGACCAATTGTTCGGCGATTTGAACAGTAGGCGTCGGCGTGACGAACTCGTCGTCGACAACCCTCAGTTTGTCTCGTTCACGGGATAACTTTAACATGAGTTCAACGAAGTTGAGGCCGCCTTTAGCCCGGCATGGCTGGCTCCCGTAAATTGCGGACACGCGAAGCACGAAATGCTTCGGCGCGACTGCTGAAGTGAAATGCTCCCCGGCGAGTTTGGTAACTCCGTACGCATTCAGTGGAGATGCAATATCAGTTTCCAGATAGGGGCTGCCTTTCCGGCCGTCGAAGACATAGTCCGTGCTGATGTATATCACTGTGGAATCGGCGCGCTTCGCCCATTCCGCCACGTTCTTCGCGCCTATTGCATTGGCCGCAAAAGCATCCGTGGGATTTAACTCGCATTTTTCAACATGGTGCATGGCGGCTGTATTGATAACCAGATCCGGGTTGCGGGCCGACAGGGCGGCCTCAACCGAGGCCGCCGAAGTCAGTTCCAGATCGGAATGAAAGAGACCCGTGATCTCATCGCCATTACGTAGAAAAGCAGCGCAAACATCACTGCCCAACTGTCCGTTGGCGCCGAGGACAGCAACCTTCATCTGACACCTCCTTCCGCTGTCAAAAGTGCTTCTTCGCCGGCCGGGCGTGCATTTTCCAACTCCTTAAAGACGTTGATGTTATAGTAACGCGGGTTGTCCCAGTCGCTGCACTTGTCCAGGTTGTTGATCAGGTTTCGCACGATGGACTTGACGCTCTGATGAGGATGGAAGCTCAGGATTGTCTTAGCTCGTTCGATCGAAACCTTGTAATTGCGCATGTCCTTGATGTGCTTGATGTCGATTGCGATGCGTTTTCCGAATTCCTCTTCGACGCTGAGCTTCACCAAATCCGCGAATTCACCGACAGTATGGTTGCCGGAAGCAATATTGAAGATGCCGCTAAGCGCATCGTTCGCTTCGATGGCGCGGGTGTAAGCCATGGTCGCGTCTTCAATACTGAGGAAGGGACGCCAGATTGCCGGATCGTTAACGTGAATCACGCCATCTCTCATGGCGCATTTGAACATTGTGTTGACGATCAAATCGAAGCGCATGCGCGGACTGTATCCGGAGACTGTGCCCTTGCGCAGGGCGATGACGGAGAACTCGGAATCGACCATCTGCAACACGGCACGTTCCCCTTGCAGTTTTGAGATGCCGTACGGATACGAGGAACTAACGGGGCAATCCTCATCGAACAACTGATTCTCGGTGTACCCGTAAACCGAGCAGGAACTTGCATAGATATAGCGTTTCACCTTCGCCTTTTTGGCGATATAAGCGAGATAGGCCGGAGCCGAGGCGTTGAAGATGAAGTTTTTCGCCGGCGAGAAATCGGCCATCGGATCGTTTGATAAACCCGCCAAGAAGATAACCTGGTCGTATCCGTCCAGGTCGGCAGTCTGGAGATGGAATATGTCTTTGTGAAGAATGCCGACGTTTTCAGGAAGGTTATTTCCAAACCAGAACAGATCGACAACGTCAATGTTGTATCCGCGGTCCAAGAGATGCGGAATCAAGGCTGAACCCACGTATCCGGCGCCGCCGGCGATTAGTATGCGCATGTTAGTTTTCTCCTCCAGCTAACGCTGATTTGGGTTGATAGACGATTTCGTTGGAAAGTGACGATGCCAGCCAATGTTTCAATGGCTGCGCTTTGGAATCCTTGTCGGACACGGTAACATCCTTGAGGGGCCAATCGATGCCGATCTCCGGATCCTTGTAATAGATACCCGATTCAGCTCCTGAATTATAGATGCCGGTGCACTTGTATTGGACTTCACATTCGTCGGTGAGCGCACAAAAGCCGCGGGCAAACCCGTACGGCGCATACACTTGCTTTTTGTTCTCTGCCGTGACCTCCATGCCGAACCACTGGCCAAGAGTTGGCGACCCCTTGCGAATGTCGACAGCGACCAGGAAGGCGGCTCCGCGCGTTACGCGCATCAACTTGCTCATGGGCGGACTCCACTGGAAATGGAGGCCGCGCAAGACACCCTTTGCGGAACGAGAGTGATTGTCCTGCACCCATTCGGTTGGCAAACCGAGGTCGCGGAAGTTATCGGCGCGATACGTTTCCATGAAGAAGCCGCGGTCATCACCCAAGACCGTGGGTACAATTACAACCACATCTCCGCCGAGATGCGAACTATCGAACTTCAAAGGCATGCTTGCACTCTCCTTGAGCAAAAGTGGGCTGTTGAAAGTGAGGGGATAAGGTGCGGTCGAGAACGAGTTATCTCGAAGATCGGTTAGGCTTTATCGAGCGCGAGGGACGATCAAAGAATCGCAGGCTGAGGATTGCGCGTTGACAAAGCTTCGGTAAACGCACCTGTATTCACCAAGGGCGAGGCGGGCTGACACGACCGCCATTTGTTTCCTGCCAGGCCTGACGCATCAAGTTGACCAAAATGGCGGCCTCACGGCCGCGCTCCTGCCGAGCCGGATCCGGATTGTGAGAATTGCGCATCCGTCGCAGCATGTAAAGGCCCTCTTCAAGCCAGCGGGCAAGCCAGACTTGCCAGCCATGATGTTTACGGTAGTAGAGAAGTGTTGACCGCATACGCCACAACACCACTTGGGAAGCAGTCTTGGAGAATGTCATGGAGGGAAACTTGCGGGTTGTCTCGCCCCCGTAGTGAGTTACCACTACATCCGGCCAGTAGAAAACTCGGAAGCCGGCAGACTTCATGCGCCGGCATAGGTCCACTTCTTCGTAGTAGAGAAAGAATGCCGGGTCAAAGATACCGGTCTTGACCAGCGCATCACGACGCATAATCAGAAACGCTCCAGGCGCCCAATCCACCTCCGCGGACTCATTTGGGTCGGCCCATGTGCGGTCTGGCGCGCCGAAAATGCGGGATCGCGGAAAGCGACTGGAGAGTCCCGCGATTGTCAGCGCGTCACCCCAAATGGAGTGAAATGAGCGGGCCGATGGTTGCCCGGACCCATCGCGACTCACCAGCCGCCCGCCGCCGATGCCAGCCGACGGATTGGCGTTCATGTGGTCGAGTGCGCGGCCGAGCGCTCCAGGATGGAAAAAAGCGTCGGAATTGAGCAGGACCAAGTACCGGCCCGTCGCGGCCTCGAGGGCCAGATTGTTGGCCGCAGCAAAGCCGAGATTTACTTCGCTCCGCGTCAATTTGACTGGACACGGGGAATCGGAAAACTCGCGCGACACCATCTCCGATGTGCCATCGCTGGAACCGTTGTCGACCACGAGAATCTCAGTGGCTACTTCTCCAGGCAGGCGAGCGCATTCTTCGAGGAGCGATTGGAGGCATTCCCGCAACAGATCACGTACATTCAGGACGACGATGATGACAGATAACTCATATTCGTAGGAGGGAAGAATGTTCATAGGTGCGCAACCTCGTGGGATCTATCGATCAATCGTTCAAACACAAGTGGCATTGAATTCCGGAAAATCAGCATTGTTCGAATTCTGAGCAGCCGCAAAGCCCTTACTGACAGTATAAGTTCTGCGGTTGAATTGAAACCTTGGCCTTCCGCAAAGCGGACCCAAGACCGTCGAAAGGGGGCCCATCCGTGGGGCGTTGGGAGCACGGTTGGCTGAGGTCCAGCGATTCCATGAGACCTTGGTGCAGTCCCTGTAGTCGAAGGCCATGTTCGTCAATCCGTTTTCAAACAGTTTAATCCTCCTTTTGTTTCGGCGATCTGGCTTATCGGCTTCGTGCTCATTGGTTTACTTTGCCGGACACTGCGACTCGATAGGGTCGATTGAAACCGGTGGCAGGTCCGCATTTTCAAGTGGCGATGCCGGTCTCCGCTTGCTCTTTTCTTTGCTCCGCGCCAGGAATTTGTCCCGCGTGAGGATCGTAGGCCTCTCAATAGCGAGATAGAAAAGGATGCAAACAGCAAGTGTAACGCTCAATATGACCAAAGTCTTTGCCGCGCTGCGCGGCCAGTTGCCGAAGATCACGTGCAGATCGGACATGATGAGTACGTGCAACAGATAGATGCTGTACGAAGCCAGTGCCGCGCTCCGCACGGTCCATTCGACCACGCGGCCGGCAAGCGATGTGGGAGTCCACGAAAAGGTGTAGGCTAACCTCAACCACGCCGCGAAGCCCATTGCCAAGATCGTCGCGTTCAGGGTTTCAAAGAGCATGCGTCCGCTGAAGTAGGACGATGCTAACATGGCGACCAGTACGAGAGGAGCGCAAATCCATGCTGGCCGGTCGGCCTTCTTAAACAGGCCGGGCCGCTCGACATACAGGTACGCCAGATAGACGCCTGCGATAAGGCCGTCCGAATGAAACGGAGTCAATCGGTACCATTGGTCGGGCATGTGGGCAACACCGCCTACAAACGATATCGACGCGGCGCGAAGAATAAGCGGAATAAAAAATGCGGTCGGGAGAACCCAATTGAGTTGTTTCCTACCGAAGATCCGCTCCACGCCAAGGGCGAGCAGCGGCAGGGCGAGATAGAAGTGTTCTTCGACACAAAGACTCCAGGATGGGCCAAAGCCCTTCAGACCTAAGAAGGTTTGTAGAAAGAGGATGTAGTACCAACTCACGGGGTTGGTCGGTATCCATTGCTCAACCAATGCAAACAGACCGAGCGCCGCAAAGTACGGGGGCAAGGTTCTCCACCATCGAGACAACCAGAATTTGCCTAACTTGAAATCCCCGTCGCGATGCATGCGAAAGTAGATTCGACCAATCAAGAATCCGGATAAGACAAAGAAGAGATCGACGCCAATAGAAAGCTTCTCCATCGCAGTGACTCCATGCGCAAAAAACACGCCGGTGATTGCCACGGCTCGCAGGAAATCCAGCCCAAAGTTTCTTTTACTTTGCATTTTCATCTCCTTTCGGCTGCGATGGGTAATGAGTGTAGGCTTGGCGACGAATTCACGGCTAACTCGTCAAAAATGTCGGCGAATTATTCGGTCAAAGCGGTAGACGCACACAGAAGACAATCAATTGCGCCGACTCGAATTTCCAGCTTCAATCGGCTTGCCTCGCCTTGTACTCGATGAGCTTCTGCGCTCGTCCCCGCCTCTGGCTCACCGTATATTGAAGTTGCCCGGCGAGAATCGGCACTTGCTGCAGATGAGAGTGGATTCCATAAATCAGAAGAACGAGAGAGCTTGCTCTCTTCCACCGCGCCTTCCATGCAGAGCGGAGCGATAGGAGCATGAGCAACGCGAACCAGAGCGCGGCCGGAACAAATCCGAACCAAACGGTCATAGCCGTAGCGACCGCGAACGATAGAATCCAAAAGCTGCCGCGAACGATATTGCGTCTGCGGTCAGAAGCCCATAAGGGATCCTCGCTGCCTCGAAAGCGCTCTGACACTTCGGCATAGGCATGGCCGGCTCGCGTAGCACGTCTCCAATATTGGCCGAAGCGCGAGATCTGTAGATCGTGTCCAGTCATTGGTTGATCGATGTGCAAAATGAAGTATCCCTTTGCCCTTATGCGCCGGCAGAGTTCGGGCTCTTCTCCGGCAATCAAGGTCTCGTCAAAGCCACCGACTTCCACAAGCGCCTCGCGGCGCATCAGCACATCGCCGCCACAGAATTCGGTAAGTCCCGGTGGGTACACCCAGTCAAGATCGAGAACACGATTATAGACAGATACCTCGGGATGAATTTCGCGGCGATGCCCCCACACCGCGGCCAGCAATGGTTCGCGCGACAGCTCTTGAAGCGCCACCAGGGGAAAGTCCGAGTGAAGGACAGTATCTCCATCGAGAAAGAGGATAAATTCGGATTGCGCTTGCCGCCAGCCCGTGTTGCGGCCGATGGCCGCGGTTGGGCGCTCGGGTGAGATTTCGATTGAAGTTGCGCCATACCGTGACGCCAGATCCGAGCTTCCATCTGTCGAGGCGGAGTCGACATAGATCACCTCACTTACAGTGACGCCTCGAATCCGTTGAATTGACTCAAGGCAAAGGGCCAGCCGGTTTCCTTCATTGCGCCCGATCACGACAATGGAAAGCTCCGGCAAATGTTCCCCTTCAAGTGCATCTGAGATGGCTCTAGAGGCTTGTAGCATGCACATCCTGATCCTGCAAGCACTCGGAAATCACCGAGCGCTGGTTAGCTGCCGGCATCGCCGTTTTCCGAGGAAGTACTCGCGCCGGAATCCCAACTGCGATTGAGTTGGAAGGAACGTCTGTGAGCACCACCGCATTCGCTCCTATCGCCACGTCATCCCCTATTCGAATCGGACCGAGAATCTTCGCCCCAGCGCCAATATCCACGCGATTTCCCAAGATTGGCGCACCGCGATGGCCTGTATGTTTGAGGCCTACCGTGACCCCATTGCGGATTACGCAGTCATCTCCAAATACCGCGTCGCCACTTATAACAATTCCTCCGAAATGATCGATTCGGAATCGCCGCCCGAGTGTCACTTCGCAAGGTAGCTCGATTCCAGTCAATATCTCTGAGACGGGCTTCAAAAGCTTGTACAGAAAGGAAAAGGGCATTCTGAGCCAGCGCCAACGAATGGTATATCGCCAGCGTCCAAATCGGTAGGCGGCCATTGCCCATAACCCCTGTCGGGAAAGCTGCCCGCCGTGAGTGTGCCAATCTTCGCGGATATTCTCAAACAAATTCAACCCCTTGATCTTCTGAATCCTCTATCGTCGTGGATCGGCGATGCAACCCAAGTTTGAGCGCTGCGATGAGCGCCGCCACCAGACCTGAAAATAGTTCGTGGATTGCGCCAGACAATGTGAAGATAACCGTTGCCGGATCTCCGCATCCATCTCCACGAGACTCGTGGGGCTGGTCAGGTCCAGCACAACCACATCCGCATTGTCGAGCTGTTCGATCACGCGCGCCTTGTCAGCGGGGAGAAGCTGTCCCACCTGTAGCGTCCAGACGTCCGGCGAATGAACGGATGGGAAATAATGATGAGCACCCGTGCTGTAGGCGAACAGCAGCAGATTCTCATGGCTCGATGTTTCCAATATCTTCTTCCACTCGGCCACCCAGCCCGGGTTGGCATATAAGTTCGCTGTCACTGTGGGAGACTTGATCTCTTTCCAACCTTGAAAGACGGCGTGGGCAAGGGTCGCTTGACCAGCGATACCAAGCCCGAGAAACAGGGTTACGAGAACATTACGGGCGATTCCCTTCGGCGTTGCCGATAGCCCCAGTAGCATTCCCACCACTAAGATCGGATCGAAGACGTAGTGCTGATGTGGCGATCCATAGGCGACGCAGACGAACACTCCTTGGATCAGCGAGCAAAGAACTATGACCATGTCTCTCGGGTTCAGGGCTCGCTGGATCACCATTCTTCGCGCTGCAAGTATGGCGAAGACCAGGAGACTGAGGGTGCTCACTACCCACCAACTCACTGGCGTGAAGAGCGAGTATGCTAGATAGAATCTGGAATCATATCCCGAGGGATGGAGAAACTGCATCAGCGCCTCTCCGGTTCCAAATCCGATCTGTTTGTAGAAGCCCATCCCCGCCAAAGGTGTCGCTGTTGCCAAAACGCTGCGCCAGCCGAACTCAAAGGCCAGCAGGATCGCGAGTCCCAGATATGTCAGCACTCCAGGAGCAAAAGCACGGAGCAGGTTTTGAAGAGAACGATGTGGCTTGATCAACCAATCGAGGAATAGGAACGCCGCCAACAATCCAGCCATGACGAGCGGCAACGACGGCACGCTCCAGCAACCTACAGCGGCAATGGCCAGGCTAACGTCCATTCGTCCCAGCAGCACAAACAGCAGCGCGAAAAGAAGAGATAGCTGAACGATAGAGTAGGGAAGATTGGGATTGACCGGGTTAAGGATTCGGCTCATCGCCAGCATTGCTACAAGCCACATTGGTTCACTGGGCAGGCCGCGCAGAAAGAACGCGCAGAATACAGCCATCAGGGCCATGGTCGCGACAGCGCATCCGAGCAAGGGCCAATAGCCGCGGCCAAAGAGCACAAATAACCAATGTTGGATGGCAACCGGCAACAATCCATAAGAATAGAAGGTGTCGACTCCGAGCCGAAGATGTTTATCCAGCAGATAATCCAGATTCAAAAAGCTGCCGCGATCTTTTAATATCCAAAGATCCAGCGAGAACACGATCGGCCAGGATACAAGGTAGATTGCCGTGAACACTCCAAAGAACGTGACAAAGTTCGCCTGTATGCTTTGCAATGCTACCTTCGGAGGACTAACTCGGTTAGCCGTGGTTTCCATTTCATTCCTCCTCGTAGCCGGCCCGAGTTAATTCACATCCTGGGGTTAAGAGTATTTCCATTGGACTTACTCCGGCTCGCAAGACGCGCTCCGGTATTCTTACTTTCGCACGGCCAAGATTCCACGCTGTTGCATGCGTCGCTAGCCATCTATTTCCGCGTTTCGCTTTTCGCGCTCATCGCACTAAGCGCGCGCCCACTGGCCGCGCAGGCACTCCTACTACAGTTGTGCCCGCCGGTACATCGCGAGTCACCACGGCATTGGCTCCCACTGTTGCGCCATCCCCAATCGTGACCCCGCCCAGCACGGTCACGCCGCGGCCGATCCACACATCGTTGCCGATGGTGATGGGCGAGGCGATATGTCCAGAGTCGCGAACCCGCAAACCTGGAATGCGGGCATGATTGGCGTCACGTATGCTTGAGTACTCACCGATCATAGTGTCGTGTCCGATGATGATTCCCGCGCGGGAGACGATGTGGACTCCGCGCGAGATAACTACGCCGTTCCCAATTTCTATCGACCCATCCTCCTCCGTCTCCAAGTAGAGCGCCGGGTACAAGAGCGCATCCCTCCCAATGCAGATCATGCCCGTGCCGTACACTTCCGGCGATCCCAAGACAACAACCGAAGCGTCAAGCGGCGTTGCCATGCTGGATGCGAGCAGAGCATGGCTGCGAATGCGAACGATGTTTCTCCGCAGCCCGGATGTGGCACGGTAGAAGATAGTTAAGCAAGATGAGATCAACGACTTGAGATTGCGGCTCATAAGGATTCCAGCGTCCGGGGATACGTCTCCAACACACGAACCGAATCTCCGACTCAAATGCTCTCCGGTGAGTTGTCTCGAAGTATGCGCGCCAAAGAAATCACGTTTTGCGGAAGGTTGTAGAGTTCCAATGCCCGCTTTCTTCCCGAAACCCCGAGACTGTTCCGCAACAGTGGATCATCGATAAGCCGTTGCAGTGCCGCCGCCAGATCCTCTTCCGATGACGCTGGAACAAGTAACCCATCAAGGCCATCGCGGATCAGTTCCGGAATGCCCGCAACAAGCGTGCTGACGCATGGAATCTCCATGGCCATGGCCTCCATCAGCGCCACTGGAACGCCTTCCGCGAAGCTGGCCAAGGCGAAGATATCTGCCTTGCAGAGTAACTGCCGGGTCTCACTGTGACTCTTCGCACCTTCAAAGATTGCTGGGATGCCGCACTCGACCGCGCATGCTTCCAAGTGCTCCCGATCCGGTCCCGTACCAACCAGACGAACCCGTAGTGTATATCCTTGCGAGATCAATCGGCGACAGGCGCGTAACAAAACCAGTTGACCTTTTGCCGCGACCAACCGCCCTACGCACAAGATTTCCAGCACACGCGCCGGATCGAGCACTTCCCGCGAGGGAAGGAACACATTTGGATCGACGCCGAGCCGCACAACGTGCAATTTGTCCCAGTGTTGCGGGGTAGCGACGCGCATCAATTGGCTCCGGCAATAGTCGCTGATGCAAAGGATGAACTTCGCCCGCTCGACCTTCTGCCGAAGATAGAATTTCTCCGCATCGTAGAACTCATCGGGCCCATGCACGGTCAGCGAGTACGGGAATCCCCATGCGATCGACGTCAGCATGCCCACCGTCGCCACCGGCCCACAGAAGTGAATGTGAAGATGACGATGTCCACGCGAACTCATCCAATCGCCCAGGATAAGGGCCTCCGCAAAGTAAAAAAGAGCAAAGAGAATCGCGTTGAAGTCCCAGCGCCCAAGCCTCAGGGCGGCAGACAATCCACGTACAAATACTCCGGGCCTCAGCGCAAGCGTCTTCAACGCAATCCAAGCGGCCCACGCCGCTCCTGTGCGCTTGACGTAAAACGTCTTGTCAGCCTCGGCCGCCTCAATCGCGGGCAAGGCTGCGCGGGGCCGGTCCGGAGGATTGATGGATGCCACATCGATTGCGATTCCGAGCTTCCTCAGTTCCTGAACTTCATTCAGGAAAAACGTATGTGAAACAGCCGGATAGCGACTGAGGAGATAGACGAGCCGGCAGGCCTGCGCCGCTGCGGGGCTCTTAGCAGCAGAGGGCGCTGCCGTGGACGTGGAATCGATGCAAGGCTCGGCAACTATCGCCGCCGCAGGACGTCCGATGGGCAGGTCTTCGTTTTTGAGATTCGCATCCATATTTGTCGGGGACAACTTTCAGTGCGGTTCCGAAGCGGTGGGAGAAACACTGACTACTTCGAGTTCCCGCGATGCGTTTGGCCTCTCGGCAAGCTCGCTGAAGACGCGGATAATCATGTCGATCTTTCGCTGCCAGTCAAAATCGCGAACGGCTCGCAGATGTCCGGCGGCACCCATCGAATGGACAAGGCCGGGGGAGTCGATAAGCTTCTGCATCGCATCGGAGAATCCAGTCACAAGGCCCGAGTAACTCTCAGGCTCGACGAGAATTCCGCAGGATGCATCGAGGTAGTCTGCCGGACCGCCCCAGCGTGTCGCTATCACAGGCTTTCCCAGGGCCATGGCTTCCAGCACCACGGCGCCACCGCACTCGTAGAGGCTGGGTAGAACCAATGCCGTGGCTGAGCGCAAGCGATCCGCGCATTCCATCTGCGAAAGCCAACCGGAAAAGCAAATGCGATCCTCAACCTTCAGTTCCGCGGCGAGCGACTTCCAAGTGGCTAGCATCGGGCCGTCGCCTATAACTTCGAGTTTGGCGGAAGATACTTTTTTGAGCGCCCGGATCACGACATCCAGCGCTTTCCAGTCCACTAGGCGTCCGAGGAAAACAAAACGGGAGCCGGCGCATTCGGCATCGCCCGCTGCCCCGCGCCAAATCTCCGTATCGATCCCGTTCTCGACCAAATCAACTACTCTGCCACGGATTCCTGATGGCAACGCCCGCCGCGTACGTTCGTTGGCGACCAACAAGACGCTCGCGCGCTTTTTGCCGGGGAGAAGAGTATTGGCAGCATCGGCGAAGAACCGTGCACCAGCGATCGCCATACGGCTGAACCACGATTCGTTGCGCCGGAAGGCCGGTGGATACTCCATGCCGCCGTTCAACGGGCCGATCACGACCGGCACGCCCATGCCGAAAGGTACTGACGGAAAACGCGGCGCAACGGGGATTGGCTGGTGAATGACGTCAATATGTTTGTCGCGGATTAGTTGACGAACGATAGCGCGCTGGCAAAATTGAGTGATGAGCTGATTGAGAAGACCGAGCGTTGCCTCGGAGAGCCGTCTCGGCAGAAAGCGACTGAGACGAAAGATGAGTTTGTGAATCCAAAGATCCGGGATAAACAGAATCCGTTCGGAGTCCTCAGAAAACAGTTCAAGTAATTCGTTCCGGGTTCGCATATGGACGACCAGCCAGGTTTCGACTCCGCGAGAGCGCAGCAGGCGAAAGTAATGTACCGGAAGAATGGCCTCACCGCCGAAGCGTGTCGAGGCGTGTTCGGCAACAATGCATATTCGCATACACGCTCACGCAGCACGGAAGATTTGGTAGTACCCCAGAGCAGCAAGCACTCGTTTTAAAGCCAGTTCCCGTGCATAATGTGCCGGAGTCAATTCCTCAAAAGGAACCGTGCGGCCCGGCTGAATCAGCGTGGCGCGCCCGTCAACCAACCCCGTCTCGCGAGCTGCGTGTAACCACCACTTGGCCTCGCCGCCCGCATGAAAACACTTGATGCTGGTCCATGGCTCAGCCTTGAGAATGCGCAGGCCGCCCACGCCCAGTTTCGCCATGACCCGCTTGCCCGGCGAACGGCGCCAGCATCTCCAGTAATCGGGGTCGAGATGACCCCCACCGACTCGCATTGCCAAGGCCGACCAAACTATGGCTTCGACATGCATGATGCGCGGAAGATTCGCTCCACCGAGCCGGCCTACCAACCAGTCGAGCCAATCCAGATCCGCCGAAGCCCGCCAGTGCGCTACCCCGATATCCACGTGGTGCGCCAGCCGGATTCCGCCGTGAATGGCAGTCCGCACGACCTCGGGAGGAAAGAGGCAATTCGGCCGCTGCCACATCAGCAGAAGACCGGTCTTCGGCGTTTGCTCAAACTGAAAGCGATTCGGAAAATATAGGTCGGGGTCAAGAAGCACCAACTCCGCATCGGGATCGCTCAACAGGAGCGGATCGGTGATCTTTCGCCAGCATGGGTGACCGTGCCGGAATCCGCGCAGGTTGCTATACCTGGCAAATGTCTGCGCCTCGCGCTCGATAAGATCGTCTTCCGAATATACGGTCCATTTGTGCGCCTTGGCATCAAGAGCCATCAACGCCTCGGACAGTTCCTCGCCGTCCCGCTTGGAATCGGTGATCAGACGCAGGTGAAGTGTTTCGATGGAATTCGAAAACAGGCTCTCCAACGCATCCCTTGCATAACTTAGAGAGCGCGGCGAGAGTACCATATACACTTCACGCATACTAGTCATCTGGTCGGCTCCTGTTTACTTTGCTACAACCACGGGCTCATGCAAACGAACCTCGGCGGCGAGGGAGCGATCCAAGTCAGGTCGCTCCGTTTCTGATCGTTCAAGGCAGGCCCTAAGCTGCGCTGCCAAAACCTGGATGTTCGGTTCACGGAAGACCAGGTCGTGGTCGCCGGGCAATTCGAATACCTCAACACCACCTCCGGCAAAGGGAGTCCATCCAAGATCCTGCGGCAGCCGGGGATCCGGCTGGACTGTGGCGCGGAAGAGCGTCACCTGTCCGGTCCAGGGTCGCGCCTGATAGTTCATGGCCGCCACCCATGTGATATCGTCGGTGCTTTTCATGAAGGAAGGCACAGTTCGGAATCCGAGCGCGACGGCAAGCGAGTAGGTTCTTCGCAAGGCTCGCGTAAATAGTTTCTGCCACAGATATTCGATCTTTTTTCCCAGTGAAAGATCGGAAAGATTTCCCAGAAAGCGCGCGATTCGGCGATCGATCCGCACCCGCATCGAATCGTTCTGTTGCGCCACGCCAATGCAGTCGCGCTGGCGGCTATCAAGCATGCCAAGCAGTTCAACCCGCTCTCCCAGGGCGCGCAACTGGTGTGCAATCTCAAGGGCAATCGTGCCGCCGTAGGAGTATCCCAGGAAATAGTACGGACCCTTTGGTTGGATCTCCCTTATTTCAGCCAAATAGAAAGCCGCCTGGTCTTCAAGACGCAGCAGAGCCGGCTGGCCAGCCAGCAGTGACTGAGCTTGAATTCCATAAATCGGATGGTTCGTTCCGACCAGCATGGCAAGCTGATAAAAGCGGATTACATTTCCTCCTGCGCCGTGGATGATAAAAAGAGGAGCTGCCGTTCCTTGCGGCTGCATCGGCACGATTGAGGAACTGCCGTTCGCTGAAAGACGCTGCGTGACTAACTGCGCCATCCGTTCGACCGTGTGCCCTGAGAACAAAGAAGCAAGACCAAAACTTAGCGAATAAGTCTTGTTGATCCGGGAAACGATCTGCATTGCGGCCAGCGACCGCCCGCCGAGGTCGAAGAAGCTGTCTCGAACGCTCAGATTCGTGACTCCTATCGCGGTTTCCCATATTCTGGCGACTTGCGCTTCGAGCGCATCGCGAGGCGCCACGTGATCTTCGCTCTGCTTTACGGTGGTCAGTGTTCCCTTGATTACGCCTGCGTTCAGATTTCCATTCGGATGGATGGCCTCTTCGGCGGCTCCTGGTTCAGTTTCCCCGTTTGAGACCGCAATGGGATGCTGGCTGCTTTCGTCTTGCGCTGCTTCTCGAGCTGGACTCTCCGCCCTCGATAGAATGGTATCGAGAGTCTGCACATAGAGCTTGAGAATTCGCTGGATCGTCGAAACGCGAAAGAATACTGGATTGTATTCCAACTGGAGGCGTGGACCTTCGGCACGCTCCACAATGCTCAGCATCAGGTCGAACATCGTTCCCGGGCTGACGGAGCGCAGGGGAACGATTTCCAAAGAAGGCGTTTTCTGGGCCTGCATGAAGGCCTTCTGATAAATGAAGTAAACCTGGAGCGAGATCTGATTCTTGTCTCGGCAGAAGAACTCATCGTCGTTTAGATCTTCGAAAGGCAGATCCTGATGAGCCAGCGCGCCGAGTGTCCAGTTACGAACGCTCTCGACGATCGAGTCGAGAGTATCGCCCATCTCGATCTTGACGCGAATGACCTGGGGGTTCGAAAAGGGACCGATCAGGTCTTCCGTCTGCTGGCGGCGATTTGCGCAGGGTGTGCCGATAAGGATGTCTCCCTGGCCGGTCAACCTGTGCAGCATTGCGGTATAGGCCGACAACAGCAGCATATAAAGCGTGATTCCACGGACCGCACAGAAATCCCGCGCCTGCCGCACGAGATCAGGAGCCAGCAGAAGAGTCTCGATATCGCCCTGTTCTTCAACTCCGCCGCCGTGAATATCTCGCGGGATTCGAAGAGGAGTGAAGTTTCCGTCCAGGGTTTGACGCCAGTAAGCGAGAGACTCTGCCGATTCTTTTCCCTTTCTCCATTGGTCGAGCCAGACGGCGAAGTCGCCGAACTGGATGGGCAAATCCGGCAGACCATGCGGAACCTTGCGCATCAGGCCGTCGTAGATTGCGGCGAAGTCCCTGAGCACCACGCCGTTCGACCACCCGTCGCAGACGCTGTGATGAATCGTGATCAGGAGTATATGCTCGTCGGCTCCCATCCGGATCGCCCGGGCACACAGCAGCGGACCCTTCTCCATATCGATCTGGATACGGGCTTGCTCGTGAATGATCGCGTCGGCCTGCCGTTGACGGGCATCTTTCGAGAGATGCTGCAAGTCATCTACAGGCAAGGGAACCTCGATGGGCGAATGAATAACCTGGGACAGCTGGCCACCCACCACCTCGAAAGTGGTGCGCAGGGATTCGTGGCGACGCACCAGTTCCGTGAGTGCCGCGGCCGCCACTTCAGCAGACAGAGCTCCCCGGCAGGTCCACGCGATAGGCATATTCAGCGAATGATTGCCAGGGTACATCCTGTGCAGCAACCAGAAGCGTGTCTGGCACGGTGTCGCCGGCATCACGAAGTCGTCCGTTCGCGCGCATGTCGCCGGGCGCTCATCCTCTTGCGAGGGAATCGTCTTGTCCGGTGAGATCTTCATCAGGCGTTCGTTCTCCGAAACTTTTCCCTTGAAACAGCTGCGATCACGGGGCCGGAGGGAGTCTTTTCCGGGCTAGAGATTCTGGATTCAGCAAGTGCGTTCGACAGGCTGGCGATGGTTCGGTGTTGAAAAATCTGCGCAGGATGGATCGACATGCCTTCCTGCCCGGCACGCGCCGAGATCCTGAAGATCAGCAGCGAATCAGCTCCCAATTCGAAGATGCTATCGGTGATGCTGACTCGATCGAGTTTCAAAACATCGGCCCAGATTGCCGCTAGCTTCTCTTGCTGTGGCGTTGTCGCGGGGGTGAATTGCCGCGCTTTGGTCTGCCCGCCAAAGGCAGCCTCCGGCAGTGACTTGCGGTCGATCTTGCCGTTATCGGTCCGGGGCAGCGTAGGCAGCACGGTAATGATGGCCGGGTGCATATACTCGGGCAGCCTCGCGGTTAGCAGGGTGCGCAATTGCTCCTCCAGATCTGCCGGCGGCTGAGCCAATGCCGAGTCGACCCAAGCTGCCAGCCGCGAATCTCCCGGCCTGATGTGGATAGCCGTCGCCACTGCATCGCGCACCGCGGGGTGGCTCGCCAGGGCAGCTTCGATCTCGCCCAACTCAATCCGAAATCCCCGCACTTTCACCTGGAAATCGATTCGGCCCAACAGTTCGATGTGACCGTCCTCGAGCCAGCGCGCATGATCGCCCGTGCGGTAGATTCGCCCGCGGCCGAATGGATTGGGTAGAAACTTTGCCGCGGTCAATTCGGGCCGGTTCCAGTAGCCGCGCGCCAATCCCGCACCCCCGATGTACAGCTCGCCAGTCACCCCCAACGGCACCGGTTGCAGCCGATCGTCGAGCACATAGAACTGCGTGTTGGCAATAGGAGGTCCAATCGGTACTGGCCCTTCCCGTTTTTCCAGTCGCGTTGCCGATGACCAGATGGTGGTCTCCGTCGGCCCGTAAACGTTCCACACATCGTTACTGCAATCCATAAGCGAATCGGCAAGATCGCGCGCCAGAGCCTCGCCGCCGCAGAGCACTTTCAGGTGCGGCCGGCCTTTCCAGCCCGCCTCCAGCAGAATCCGCCAACCGACCGGCGTGGCCTGCATGACAGTTGCTTCAGATTGGTCCAGCAGGCCAAGCAAACGGAACCCGTCCTGAACTTCAACGGTGGTGGCTATCACCAGCCGGGCGCCGACCATCAGGGGAAGGAAGAGTTCGAGGGCCGCGATGTCGAATGAGATGGTTGTTACGGAGACCAAGGTGTCCGTGGCACGCAGGCCTGGCTCCCGCTCCATGCTGCGCAGCAGGTTGGTAAGCGCGCCGTGCTCGATGGCCACACCCTTGGGTTTTCCAGTGGAACCTGAAGTGTAGATCACATAGGCGAGTGAATCCGCTGCCGCCTTCACACTCAGGTCCGCTGCGCTCTCTCTGGCCCAGAGATTCTGTTCCGTATCCACGCAGACTACGCGGGCACCTGTCCTCAGCTTCGCGGCCACCTTCTCCTGGCTGAGCAGTAAAGACGCCTCCGAATCGGCCAGGACCATCTCCAAGCGCTCAGGCGGATGGGTGGGGTCGAGTGGAAGATAAGCTGCGCCAGTTTTGAGCACGGCCAAAACAGATCCGACCATCTCATTAGAGCGCTCCAGGCAGACGCCGACGACGGAACTGGCTCCAATTCCCTTGCGGCGCAGGTGGCGCGCCAGCCGGTTGCTGTACTCATTGAGCTGTTGGTAGCTCCAATTAACGCCATTGCAAGTAACTGCCCGGTGGTTTGGTGATTGCGCCGCGGTACGCTCGATGATGCGATGGACGGGCTCGAAAGGGCCGAAGTCCGCGGCGGTCCGATTCCATTCGTCGAGAACCAGTCGCCGCTCGCTGTCCTCCAGGATCTCCAGCTGCGAAACTTCACGGCCGGCGTCCGCGCAGATTCCGCGGAGGATGGCCGCATACGAGCCCATCCAGCGTTTGAGAGTGCCGGGGTCGATCAGGTCAGTGTTGTAATCGCAGTTCAACAGCAGGTCGTCGGCGGTTTCGATAACGTTCAGGAAGAGGTCGGTGTTCACGAATTCTTTCGGGTTCGACCGCATTTCGACGTGCAGTCCCTCGAAATGGAGATTCGTTCCAAGTTTTTCGAGGTTGAACTGAACTTCGATCAACGGCAAGCGGCTGGAATCGCGGGGAATCGAGAGTTTTCGCAACAGAGTGCCGTAGGTAAATTCTTGGTGGTCGTAGGCGTCGAGCAGCCGGCGGCGCGTAGCGGCCAGGTGATCCTTGGCGGAGCGGGTCTCTGGCAGTTCGCTGAGGATGGGCAGGAAGTGCACGCAGTGACCAACGAGGCTTGCGTCCTCAAGCAGTGCCTGTCCCGCAGCCGAAATGCCGACCACGACTTCGGACTGCCGTGTGAGCCGATGCAGAAGAATCTGAAATGCGGAAAGCAGCGTTACATAGAGCGTGCAGCCAAGCCGGGAGCTTGCTTTCTTTAGTTCGGCGCACAATTCCGCGCCTACCGAGGCGCGAAATGTGGCGCCGTGATAAGACTTCATCACCGGCCGTGGCCGGTCGATGGGCAGATCCAGCACAGGGGCGCGCCCGGCGAAGACCTTTACCCAATACTCCTCGTTCTCAACATAGGCTCCTGCACATGTCTCTTCCTGTTCGCGCAGGGCATAGCTGCTGAAGGGCATAAGCCGGGCGAGGGCTGGCTTCGACTTGGTTTTGGCCGCGCTGTAGATCCGGCCCATATCCTCAAGAAGCTGATTCGCCGACCAGCCGTCGAGAACCATATGGTGGCCGGTTAAAAGGAGAGTTAGTTCGTCGGGCGCGGTCCGGAACAACGTGGCGCGCACCAGCGGGCCGTTGGCCATATCGAAGGGCGTGCGTCCCTCTTCCGCGATTCTCGCATTGAGGAATGATTCGTGTTCTTCACGGCAAAGCGCGCTCAGATCGACCAGCGGGATCTGGCTCGTGAAAACGGGAGCGATGCGAAGGCTCTCGTCATTGGGGTCGACGGTCGATCGCAGGGCGTCGTGCCGTGCGATCGCCGTCTCCAAAGCGCACTGCACTACATCGGCGCTGGCTTCCCCTTGCAGGCGGAGCGTAAGAGACTCATTGAAGGCGCAGTTTGCATCCTCTCCGAGAGTAGCCGCCAGCCAAATCTCGCGCTGCGACTCAGTCATGGGAGCCGTGAGCGGCGCTTCGCGGCGTGCGTCCGGATGCAGCTCCGGGGCCGCGGCCGAGTCGGGTTCGGAGATAGCCGAAGCCGAGACGGGCAGCATTCCACCGCGTCGCATCTTGTGGATCGACTCGCGGAAGGTCTCGACCACGCGCGCAAAATCTTCGTCGGTGTGCGCGGTGGTAAAGAAGCAAGGGTAACTCTCGAGGATGTGAATGCCCTTTTCGCGCATGTGGTAATAGAGGAGGCTGCCGAAGCGGGCCTCCGCTGGCAAGGTGAATGAGAACCACGCGCCGCAAGCATGTACCCCAACATCGAGTCCAGCGCTGCGGAAACTCTCTTCCACGGCTTGTGCTGCCGAAGCCACTTTCCGACTGAGTGCTTCCTGCAGACCAGGTCCTGCTTTTTTCAAATGAAGCAGCACTGCCTTGGCTGCGGCCAGGGCAAGAGGATGACGCACAAACGTTCCCGCAAAGAACGTCATCCCAACTTCCGGCGCCGAATCGTCGCCGTATTGCCACGCGCCACCATCGAGCGTGTCCAGATACTCTGCTTTTCCGGCCACCACGCCAATCGGATAGCCTCCGCCGATCACTTTCCCATAAGTGGCCAGATCAGCGCGAATCCCGTAGTACTCCTGTGCGCCGCCCAGAGCCACGCGGAAGCCGGTCACCACTTCGTCGAAAATCAGCGCCGTTCCGGATTGTGCAGTGATATCGCGCAGCTGAAGCAGAAACTCGCGCGGCTGCACCTCCGGATGACGGCTTTGGATCGGCTCGACCAGCACCGCGGCAATCTCATTGCCGTGTGCGCGAATGAATTCCAGCGACGCCTCAGCGCCATACTCCAGCACCACCGCGTTGTTTGAACCACCCGCCATAACGCCGGGTGCGATGGGTGCGGCTCCGTGCGGAGTGGCGCGCAGCAGAACCTCATCGAAGGTTCCGTGGTAATCGCCAGTGAAATAGACAATCTTGTCGCGCGCGGTGACTGTGCGCGCTACGCGTAGTGCCGCCATCACTGCTTCGGAGCCGGTGTTGCAGAAAGCGGCGCGTTCCATGCCTGTAAGTTCGCAGACCAGATCCGCGACTTCGCCGGCCAGCGAGCTTTGCGGTCCAATCTCCACCCCCAGATCGATCTGCTTGTGCACGGCCTCGGTCACAAACGCCGGCCCGTGCCCGAACATGATCGCGCCGAATCCGTTGACGATGTCGATGTACTCATTGCCGTCGAGATCCCAGATGCGCGAGCCTTTTGAGCGCTCGCTCACCAACGGGTAGACCATCTCCTTCCACAGCGAGCGAAAGCCTGCGACGGCGCGGGGGTCGGTCAGATGCGGCCTGTGATTTTGTGTATACTCCTTCGACTTTCCGGTGCGGCCCGTGTATCGAGCGATCAGTGATTGGATGTACTCGCGCTGCTGCTCAGTCAGGCCGTCTTTGCTGCCGGTTTGCACCGGCTTGAAGGGCCCGTGGGCCTTGGGCGCGTCAGTCGGCGAGGTGAGCGCCAGGGTGCTTGACGGTGTCTTCGCCGAGGCAGCCGATAGGGCGTTCGGCAACGGAGCCAGAGCTGATTGGGCCACCGGCGCCGGCGCCGCCGCGCCGCGAACAGCAGCCAATTGCTGCTCGAAGAGCTGAGACATGGCCTGCATCTGCGCTCTAAGCAGCTCTTCGAGTGGGGAACCGGAGACCGCGGGCTGAACCACCGTGACCGGCACGGCTACAGTTGGTAGCGATGACGCGACCGGCTTGGGAGCTTCTGCCGGAAAGGCATCGGCGGGCAGAATCGAATCCAGATGATCGGCAAGCGACCGGATTGTTGAGTACTGTTCGACGATTTGGCGGAAGGTGACCTTGACGCGGAATTGGCGCTGCAAGGCTTGCGTGACCTGGGTCAGGAAGAGGGAGTCGAAGCCCAGCTCCAGAAAAGTTGTGTCGATGGATTCGGAGCCGGTTGCGATTCCGCTGAGCTCCTCAAACAGACTTGCCACGATTGGCTGAAGTCTAAGCCGGCGTTCTGGGGTACTTCCATTCTTGTCGGCGTGCATGGCGGGTTCTCTTTCGATTGAAGTCGCAGTCTCTTGCGGTCCCGAAACTTGCTGAAGGGCGCGCTGCTCCATCGTTCGCGCGGGTGGTTCGATCCAATGCTTCTTGCGTTCAAAGGGGTAAGTAGGCAGCGAAACGCGCTGTCTGTGTTCGTGTGTCCAAAAGTGTTTCCAATCCGGATGAATGCCGGCAGCCCAGATCTGTCCGAGAGCTCCCAGCATGGTTTCCGAGGCGACGGCGTCTGCAGTCCGTTCTGGCATGGATGCGATGATCGGCGTGCCGCGTCCGCCGCGCTTCTGATACGCAAGAGTCGTGAGCGTTTGTCCAGGTCCCACTTCGAGCAGAACCGCGTCGGGCACTTCGAACAGCGTTGCCACCGCGTCTCCGAATCGAACCGGCATGCGGCAGTGATTTCGCCAATAGACCGGGGATGTCGCTTCTTCGGGTGCGATCCAAGTTCCAGTTACCCCCGAAATATAGGAGATCGACGGCTCATGGAGCGAGGCCCGTCGAACTTCTTGCTCGAAAGCGTCCAGCATCGGGTCCATCAGTGCGGAATGGAAGGCATGCGAGGTCCGCAAGCGTTTGCATCCAGCCGATTCTTGCTCGAGCCGTTTCTCAAACTCCTCGATGGCGTCGGTCGGGCCTGACACAACGGAGAGAGACGGGCTGTTCAGGGCTGCAATCGATAGCCGCTCGTCCAGCAACACTGAGATACGGTCTGCGCCAAGACGCACCGAGAGCATTGCTCCGCGCTGCATTTGCTGCATTAGACGGCCTCGAATGGCCACCAGCCGGAGCGCGTCTTCGCGGCTCATGACGTTGGCGACAACAGCTGCCACGAACTCCCCGAGACTGTGCCCTGCCATGGCCTTCGGCTCGATACCCCAGTCCCTCCACAGGCTGGCGATCGCCAGTTCCGTAACGAATAGTGCTGGCTGCGCCAAATGCGTTTCATTCAATGCTTCAGCGCTCGCCTCGGCCCCGGCATTTTTGGGATAGAGCAGTGTGCGGAGATCCAGATCCAGCAAGGGCCGCAGGATCTCCGCGCATTCGTCGATCTGCCGGCGGTACACGGGCTCGGATTGATACAAAGCATGACCCATCCCGGGAAACTGCGCGCCCTGACCGGTGAAAAGAAAGACTGGTTGCGGCCGGTTGAGAACGCTCGATGACCGGTGGATTTGACGGTTCCCGGGCTCTGCAAGCATGCGTGCAGCTTCATCTGCGCTCGAGCATGCAACCGAGGCGCGGCGATCGAATTCGTGCCGCCCCGTTTGAAGGGTGAAGGAAAGATCGGCGAGGTTCGTGTCCGGATTCCGGCTGAGATGCCGACCCAGATTTTTGAGCGCTTCATCGAGCGCGGCGTCGGACCGCGCTGAGACGCAGATCAGTTGAGCGGCACGCGCAGCGGCAGGGGGATTAGATTCGGGAGCTTCCGCGAGCACGAGATGAGCGTTCACACCGCCTACGCCAAAAGCGCTGATGCCCGCAACGCGGGGTCCGGCAGGTTGCCATGGCCGGGCGTCGCGGCTCACATAAAACGGGGTGCTGGCGAAATCGATCCGGGGGTTGGGCTGCTTGAAGTTCGCAGTTGGAGGAATCGTCTTGTGGCGCATGGCCAGAACCGTCTTGATCAGCCCGCTTACACCTGCCGCCGCGTCCAGATGGCCGATGTTGGCCTTGGTGCTTCCCAGGGCGCAAAAGGCGTTGCGTTGCGTGCTCGCGCGAAATGCCTTGGTCAGGGCTGAAACTTCGACCGGATCGCCAAGAGGAGTTGCTGTGCCGTGGGCTTCAACATACGTAATCTCGTCTGCTGAGATTCCCGCCATGGCCTGGGCCGCCGCGATCACCCCCGCCTGGCCATCCACGCCGGGAGCCATGTAGCCGACCTTCGCGGAGCCGTCATTGTTCACCGCAAAGCCGCGAATCACGGCGTCGATGCGGTCGCCATCGGCAAGCGCATCTTCCAGCCGCTTCAGCAGCACAACTCCCACGCCGTGGCCAAAGACTGTCCCCGTCGCATCGGCATCGAATGGGCGGCAATGTCCGTCGCGCGACCCCATACTGCCTTCCTGATAAACGTACCCCCGGTGCTGGGGAAACGTAATCGACACACCGCCTGCCAGCGCCATATCGCACTGATAGGTCAGCAGGTTCTGGCAGGCCTGGCAGATGGCGACTAACGACGTGGCGCATGCCGCCTGCACGGTGAGGCATGGCCCGCGCAGGTTAAGCTTGTATGCCACTCGCGTGCAGAGAAAATCCTTGTCATTTCCCAGCGTCGCCTGGAACTCGCCAACCTGATAGTTGCCGGTGAGCTCGTCAAGGAACTCGCGGCCGCCGGCCAGATTTGCCAGCAGATACGTATTCAGGCTGCATCCGCCAAAAACGCCGATCTGGCCGGGAAACCGTGCCGGATCGTATCCGCCGTCTTCGAGCGCGTTCCAGCAAGTCTCCAAAAACAGCCGATGCTGCGGATCAAGAAAATCGGCATCGCGCGGTGAGATGCCGAAGAAACCGGCATCGAACATCTCGGCGCCCTCCAAAACTCCATGGGCGGCTACGTAGTCAGGGCCGAATTCCAAAGACGCACGGTCTTTGGCTTCAAGTTCCGCGCGTGAGAAGTGTGCGATCGTATCCTTGCCCGCCGCGACGTTTGCCCAAAAGACATCCAGATTCGGCGCACCGGGAAACTTGCCCGACATTCCGATGATCGCAACGCCTTCCAGCCGGTCTTCGTTTTCAGGACTGCTCATGAGGTTGCCTTCTTCGTCGCGCGGGAGCGATCGATCGTTGGTTGAGCCGTTTTGCGTCTGGCCTTGCGACTTGAGTTGTCTTTGAGAATTCGATGCCAATCCCGTGTAATTGCGTACCCCGGGGTTCTTCAAGAAGAGTTGGGAGACGGCGGCTCAGGCGACCGGTGCCAAAACACGCTCATATTGCCGGTTTCGAACGTGCGTCAAGACGAACATTGCCAATCCCAAAAACATGGCGCTCACAACACTGACAATCAAGGCTGCTGTGCGAAGGGATGACCTGGCCTCGAAATCCAGCGTCAACAAATGTTTACCAGCGGGCGCAGATACCAGGATCAGTCCATCGCCGTCCCGACCGACGGTTAGCAGCTTTCCCGATTCGTCGACCACGTGCCAATAGGGATAGTAATACGTCCGGAGGCGCAACTGACAAGGCCCATCCGCATCGATCTGAACGGCAGTAAGCGCAGGACCTCTCATCTGTGGATCCGCAGAGCAGTGAGCGGTTGATGTATTGCTTAAGACGGTTACGGCGGGAATGCCTGTTGGCGCCGTCGGCTGGATGACACCCCGCGGAACAAACTCTGGCATGCCGTGCTTGCCAACCTGCGCCCATCGGCTCACCATGGTTTCGAATTCAGGGTAAGTTCGCCAAGGTATTTGCGCACGAATGATCACCAGAAACGGCATGAGCGACATAATTGCTACGACCGCGTAGGTTGGCAGCCGCAACGAACGGCGCGTTCCTTTGCCCAGCAAAGCCAGCGGCAAAGCAACCCCCAAAAGCATCAGAAAACGAAAGGCGAACGCCACGGAGGATAGCTCAGGAAGATGCCGCCACAGAGGCAATGTGAAGGGAAGCTGGAAGCCGAACGATACCAGCGCGAGCTCCAACCAGGTTCGAGTCGCCTCGTTTCCCGCGCGGTTCCTATCTCTTGTCAATGCATGAATCGAGACCAAAACAATTCCGGCGCATGCGATCGCCCAGCAACTGACGGTGAAGAGTTCGCGAGTCAACGTGGAAATGGGAGCAAAGAGCATGAATTCCCGGATGCTGTATCTCGACAATCCTGTGGGTGTAATCCATTTCTGCTCGACATAGACGGGAACCAGGTAGAATGCCGCGAGCAAGCTCGCGATTGCTTCGGCAATTAGAAACCCGAGAATAGGACGCACAAGGCGCCGGCGTATTGAAGTTACAACGGCAACGATGCCCAGCCCATAAAGCAAGACGATCGATGCGGGGATACTGGTCAGCCAGCTAAGTCCCAACAGGCCGCCCAGCATCAGGAGCGAGCGGTTGTCCTTGTTCCACATCATCCGGTAAAACACGAGACAGATCAGAGGCAACCAAGCCTGAACCATCAATTCCGAGGCGGCGAATCGCACGATTGCAGTGGTGAGCAGGTAGGGGCTGAGCATATACAAGAGCGCAGCCTTGACGCGATCGTTCTCCGCCACGAAGGCCTTGCTCGCCTCATACATTGTCAATCCACTCACCAAGGTGAGCACCGATACGAAAGCTGCTGGGGCGATTCGCAAGGGAAGTATCGTGCTGAGAACGGCCCCGAGCAGGAAGGATAAAGGAGGGTAAAAGTCGAAGTGGGGATCGCCGAGGGTGAAGTTTGACAGTGAATCCCAACCTGGCCAAAACCGCCCCGATAACCATGCGTCTCGTATTTCCATCCACGAAGACAGGTGGAGGTGCACGTCGTGACCGGCGTAGCCGACCCATGCGAAGGGCAATGTGGGAATGAGAGCAATCAGGACAAAAAATGACAAAGTTTTGCCGGACTTCATCCCATACTCCCAGGAGCGCGACATCGTTGCTTGTGGTCGTTTGCTCAAAGTCGAGGTCATGCTTGCCGATCGTTTGCCCGATTGCAGATTCCATCCGGTGCGGTGTCAGTCGTCTTTAGATGCGGCGATAGCGCTACCCTATTTCCGGCGCGGGCGCGCGCAAACGCAGCACGTTGCTTCTGAGCCTGATCCTGAGTCGCATTCCGCAACCCGGAATCCAGGCTTACACCACCCAGTCTCTCCGACAGCGTTCGGACCGTCGTGTAAGCAAAGAGTTCCGCGACGGGAAACCTCTTGTTGAGCATGGTTTGCAGTTTTGCGTGAAGCGAAACCAGTAGCAGCGAGTTTCCCCCAATGTCGAAAAAATTGTCGTCCAGGCCCACGTTTTCCGCGCCCAGCACATTCCGCCACGCGTCGGCCACTTCCTGTTCAAGTGCCGTGCCTCTGGTTTCCTCGCCGGTCCTCGCAGATCCCACGGTTGGTGCAGGCAATGCCGAGAAATCCACTTTGCCGTGAGGAGTCAATGGAAAGGCCGTGATGGGCAGATATAGAGATGGCATCATCCAGGGAGGAAGCTTTTGGCTTAGAAACTCGCTCAACTCGCGCATGGAAGGCGCCGCGTGTTCATGTGCCACATAGTATGCTGCCAGCCTCTTCGTCCCCGTCTCATCCGTATGTGCGACCACTCGCACCTCTCGTATCCGGGGGTGCCTCGCTATGGCGGCTTCGATCTCGCCGAGTTCGATGCGAAACCCTTGAATCTTCACCTGAGCATCGCCCCGGCCAAGATACTCCACTTCACCGTCGGGCAAAAGACGGGCCAAATCGCCGGATCTGTACATGCGCGCCCCCGGAATCGGGGAGAATGGATCGGGAACAAAACGCTCGGCGTCGAGCTCTCGGCGGTTCAAATATCCGCGTGCCACGCCCGCTCCGCCTACACAGATCTCGCCTGTTTCTCCAACTCGCACAGGCTGCCTGTTGTCGCCAAGCAGGTATAACTGCATATCTGGAATCGGGACACCAATCAGACTGCCCGAGCCGTTGGCGGCATCGGCCGCGGTGACTTCCCGATAAGTCACATGCACTGTCGTCTCGGTGATGCCATACATATTGATCAAGCGTGGATGCCGGTCGTTATGCGTCTCAAACCATGGGCGCAGAGTCCTGAAGTTCAGAGCCTCGCCACCGAAGATAACCAGCCGGAGAGCCAGTTCCGGCGAACGTCTAGCCTGGTCGACCGTCATGAGCTGATAGAACGCCGACGGTGTCTGGTTCAGTACTGTAACCTGTTCCCTCGCCAACAGTTCATGGAAGTCCTCCGGTGAGCGCGAGACATGGAAGGGAACGATCACCAGTCTTCCGCCGTGCAGCAGGCAGCCCCAAATCTCCCAGACCGAGAAGTCGAAGGCAAGAGAATGGAAGAACGTCCAGACATCGTGTTCATTGAAGTGAAACCAATCCGCCGTCGCGCTCAATAGTCGTGATACGTTGGCGTGCGTCACCATGACGCCTTTGGGTTTTCCTGTCGATCCCGAAGTGTAGATCACGTAGGCTAGGTTCTCCACGCCCGCCCCTGACTCAATCCCAGGATCCTCTGAATGAGAACTCCTTATCGCTTCGGAATCGAGGCAAATCGCATGGGCACCTTGCAGAGGCAGACCATCGAGAAGATGCTGTTCGGTCAGCAGCACCGTTGGCCGGGCGTCATCGAGAATCATGGCAACGCGTTCGCTCGGATAGGCCGGATCGATGGGCAGATACGCTCCTCCGGCCTTGAGAACGGCCACAAGGGCAACGATTGCTAGCGCCGATCTCTCAAGGTAGACACCAACCAATGAATCGGGGCCTACTCCCAGGCTTTGCAGGCGGCGTGCAAGATGGTTGGCATGAGATTGAAGTTCGCGGTAAGAAAGCTGTTGGTCGCCGAAGGTCACTGCCGTCCGGCCGGCATGTTGTGCTGCGACTTCATCGAAGATTTCCCACAAAGGCTTCAACGAGGCAGAATCCGCGCGCTCGACTGCCTCCGGCGTAGCCGCTGGAGCGGTGTCGCAAGTGACTAAAGCTGTACGAGTTTCGGTCATAGGCTAGGTGCGGAATCGAGCGAAGCTTAGATGGGTTCTTTATTCATTGAAGTTGTAGGAGCGACGGGCGCGAACCCAAGCCTGGATAGATGGCTAGCCGGCGATGGCGATTCGCAGAGCCAAACCCACTCCCAAAAGAACCAGAAAGAATCCAGTGGCCAACAGATCTTGCCTCCACGTTGAGACTCCTTCGCGGCTGGCACCGGAGACCATGACGAAATAGAGCGGCAGATCGCCCGCGGCCACGGCAACCACCGCTCCGAACATACCGAAGAAATGGAAACCCAGGGGAATGGCAGTGACCACGGAGACGCAGTAGGCTGCGTTGCCAATGGCCGCATAGTGCGACTTGCCGAGAGAAAACAGAGCCGGCATGGTGGTGGCGTAAAGCATGGTGTGCCACAAACCGAGCGCCAGCACCGGCACCATCCACGATGCGGCATGATAGCGTTGATCGTACATTTTAGTTACCAGAAATCCGCCCAGGTGCACCATGAGGCACAACGTGGCCGCACCCACCAGCAGCGCGCGAAAGCGGTATCGCAGGAATATCCTGCGGAATTCAGCCACCGGCAAGTGCGCCATTTTGGCGATAAACGGATAGCCGACTTTCTGGGCGAACGCATTGATGATGGCGCGCGGAATATCCGAGACCGAATAGGCGATGCCATAAACACCGAGCAGGCTGAAGCTGATGAGCTTTCCCAGAATCAGCCGATCCGCCTGGGATGCGAAGAAGTAAAAAGCCGTTGAAAGAAGAATCCATTTACCGAAGTGAACCAAGGCACGAGAACTCTCCTTGTCCCACTGAAGCTTGTTCCGAATGCCAGGCACTAATGGCCTGTAGAAGCTGGCGGCGAGCCGATAGGTTCCGGATGCGAAGCTTCCGGCAACCAGCGCCCAGACAGACCGCTGTACGAATAGAGCCCATGCGGCGGTTGCCACCAGGGAGACCACCTGGGAGCTGACGTCGAAAAGAAAGAGTCTTCGCACTCCCATGTGACGCGAAAGGGAGAGCAGATTGGTGCTGTTGAACCCGCTGATGACGACAGTGAAACTCAATGCAAGAATCAGCGAGAGCAGCCGGGGGTCGTGGTAGAAGAGCGACATGGGCCAGGCCAGCACAATGGCGGCCGCAAAGATGCCCACGCCGCGCAGCACCTGCAAAGTCCAGGCCGTGTTCAGAAATACTGGGTCGTCTCCGCGCGCGCTTTGAATGACGCTGGGGCCGAGACCGATATCGGAAAGTAAGCTGATTCCGACGACGAGCGTCGTGACCAAAGTCATGAGGCCGAAGGATTCCGGCATCAGCAGCCGGGTCAGCACCAGGCTGCTGACGACGCGCAGCGCCATCGAACATCCGTAGTCCGTGACGGTCCAGAACGTGGCGCGAATGGCCGTCGATTCCAGCACCTTGCGTGCGCCCGCCTCGCGACCTGCGCGCTCCTCCCCCGTTACCGCTTCCGATTCGGGGAGCTCAAGCGTTACTGCTGTCACGTCAGTCGGCAAAGGGGCCTCGGAATCTTTGTTCTTGTTGCGAGTCGGATTGGGATAACTTGCGCGATATCGGAGAATAGACTTAAATCATCAACCGCTGCACGGGATCGTGAGACACCGGTTCAAATCTTGAAGCGCGAACGGAGCGCTTTTCGCGCTGCGTGCGCGCCTTCGTACAGTTTTCCGAATGTAACGCTCTTCAGGCGATCTACGACGGGCGAGCGCCCAGGTGCGGTCGGATGCAAGCCGATCTTGCGCGCATAGTAATTGGCTCGGTACGCCCCAATGCTGTCGTTTCGAACCCGTTTGAAATTTATGCTCACGGAAACCGAAACATTGTCGGCGTTCCTTACCCAGTGCGGAAAAGTTGCAGGATTGAAGACGCCTACCCCCGGCGATACATCGTAACGCCACTGCCCTTCTGACAACTCGTCGTGCCATCTTGGCGCCAGCAAATTCCCCGTCCAGTACCGTTCCATCTCCTCTGTGGTCAATATCTCAGGATCGCGCGCATTGTAAAGAAATACCGATTTGCTGCCCTGCACCTGCGCCAGAAAATTGGCTTCGCCATCAAGATGGTAAGGTGTGACGCGATTGGGCGAAGTAATAAAGATAGTCAGAATCGGGTCGTGATAGCGACGACGTAAATCTATTCCCGACAACTCAGAAAGCTCCGAGATGAAGACCTCGAGAGCAGCGCGGTACTCCAGCTCCTCGTGGATGCGTTTGAGAATGATCCAGTTCTTTTCCTCCCCGATCCGTTCCAGCGCCTGCACGAGATTCATGCCGGCCGGCTTATTGCCGAAGTAGCCATTTACAACTGGCTCGCCGCTTTCATAGTGGCTTTTGTGCTCCCGTTTCAGCATGCAGCGTTCAGCCAGCTTCAGCAGAGCCGGCATTCGAAAGATCTCCATCGTATCGAGGGCATGGCGAAACTGAAAAGGGTCGTGATCGAAGTTGGCGGAAAACAGGTTGCGGGTATCAGCGTCGCGGGGAAAGAGGGCCGCTTCCGCGACGGGATGGAACGCTGTAGCCATGGATCTTCCTCCGTCCGTACTCTCAAGGGGTGGCTGTCGAAATGCGAGTCCAGAGTCGGAAGCACGACCATTCGCCTCTGGATTTGCAACTGCTTTATCGCGCAGGTTCCGGATATGAAATCGATATCTTTGGCTGACAATTGGCAGACAGTTACACGCTATCTCGGTGATTTGCCGGGCAGAGGCTACTCTAAACAGGCTTCGCCCGTGTCGCTCACGTCAGCGAGTTTGGGAGAAATTGTGCCTTTGCGAATTGGATGCGCTTTGGTTGAGATCGATGCAACAAATTGTCATTTTCGTCCTTAGCCGAATTACGGTTATTGAGAGCGGTTACTTCTGCACCGACTCCAGAATTGGCGCCCGAATGGGGGAGCTATTTGAAGACCTTTCCCAAAGCGACTCCAGCACCAGAGATAGGGCCTCCTCCCAATGAGGCATTCTTATTCCGAAGGTCTGCTCCAGCCGTTGGCAGGATAACCGAGAGTTAGCCGGCCGCCGGGCTGGCCGCGGAAACTCGCTGGTCTCGACAGGAATCATGCTGGGAGCCGCCAATCCTGACTTCTCTGACGTCTGGGTCAACAAAGCTTTCGCGAATCCGAACCATGATGTCTCCCCGCCGCAGGTCAAGTTGTAGACCCCGCTGCGTCCATCAAGTCCTGGGCCACGAGGAGCAAGCAATTGCGCTAGAATGCACGCGGTTGCCTGGGCAATGCTTTCGCTTGATGTGGGAGAGCCGATCTGGTCATCTACGATCCGCAATTCGGGGTGCTCGCCGGCCAGGCGCAACATCGTCAATAGAAAGTTGCTTCCACGCGTTCCGTACACCCAACTGGTGCGCAAAATCAGATAGTCTCCACCAACCGCTTGGATCGCCTGGTCGCCTGCCAGCTTGGTCATGCCGTATACGCTGAGCGGGTTAGGTTTATCGGTTTCGAGATAGGCGCCCTGCTTTGATCCGTCGAAAACATAGTCGGTCGAATAGTGAATAAGGAGGCTGGATAGCCGCTTGGCTTCCTCGGCCAAAATGCCAGGCCCGGCGCCGTTGATTGCAGTTGCCAATTCAGGCTCGCTTTCCGCCTTGTCGACAGCCGTGTAAGCAGCGGCATTCACGATCACCGAAGGTTCAACCGCAGCAATTGCCTTGCGAATTGAATCAGGCTCGGAAAAATCCACTTCCGGATACTCGATTGCAGTCACCTGGCCGAGGCACGCCAGCTTGTGGCGCAACTCCCAGCCCACCTGTCCTACACGGCCAAAGATCAGAATCCTAGGTTTCTGCATTCACTTCCTTTCGGAATAGATCGGTTTCGAAAACATAAGATCCTGCCGCTGAGGGGACAGTTCCTTCAATTGAGCGGCGGTAATTGGAGAATAGCGAGTCCCAGATCCTCACACCAATGATGATGCAATTGCGCAGGGTCATTAGCTTGCAGAGCCCGCCAGGCCAGATGGAGCATACTGCAGTTTCATCCATTCCCGGTGTGAACCGCTTGTCGCCCGTTCCACCCATTCGGCATTGGATAGATACCACTCAACTGTTTTGCGCAACCCTCCGGCAAAACTCTGTCGCGGCTGCCACCCGAGCTCCTGCTCGATTTTCGAACAATCGATGGCATAGCGGCGGTCGTGTCCTTGGCGATCCTTGACGAATGAAATCAGATCCGCGTATGGCCTTCGCGCAGGCTTGATTTCGTCCAGGATGCTGCAAAGCTGCCGCACCAACTCGAGGTTAGTCATCTCCTGGCGGCCGCCGATATTGTAGGTCTGGCCCGGCACGCCTGCCGCCAACACCGTCCGTAGGCCCTCGCAGTGATCATCCACATAAAGCCAGTCGCGGGTATTCAATCCATCGCCATACACCGGCAAAGGAAGGCCCTGGAGAGCTCTCAGCAACATCAGGGGAATCAGCTTTTCCGGCATCTGGCGCGGGCCATAATTGTTGGAGCAATTGGTGGTCAGTACCGGCAGGCCGTAAGTGTGGAAGTAAGCCCGCGCCAGATGGTCTGAGGATGCCTTGGAGGCGGAGTAGGGACTATTAGGCGCGTACGGCGTCTCTTCCGTGAAAGCTGGCGAAGCAGGAGAGAGGGAGCCATATACCTCGTCGGTGGAAACATGCAGGAAGCGAAACTCGCTCTGCTCGCTGGACGGCAGCTCGCGCCAATACTCGCGGGCCGCTTCCAGCAATTGGAAGGTTCCCTCGATGTTGGTGCGAACGAATTCCGCTGGGCCGTGTATCGATCGGTCCACGTGGCTCTCAGCCGCCAAATGCACAATCGCTCGCGGACGCTTTTCCTGGAGAATTCGGCGAACCAGCGCACCGTCCACAATATCTCCGCGGACGAAGCTAAAGTGGAGATCCTGCTCCCTATCCCGCAAACTCTCCAAACTCCCGGCATAGGTCAACTTGTCCAGGACTGTCACTGGCGTCCGTTGCCCGGCCAACCACTGCAATACAAAGTTAGAACCGATGAAACCGGCTCCGCCCGTCACGATGATTGGCGAATTCAATAACATTCCTTATCACCTCGTCCCACGGGTGCAAACATCCCGTGTCGTGGAAGGTCAACATTGCCGTTGGAACTTCAGTCGATGGTCCTGAGGCTGTTTGGATTACGGGAGGCGCTCCACGGACATGGCTCAGTTGCACCGTGCCGGAATCCCCGCGTTTACAGAAGAACCACGCTAAGAGCCTGTTCCAGCAATTACCACGCCGATAGTGCGCAGAATGATCTTGAAGTCAAGCCAGACGCTCCAATTCTCGATATAAGTCACATCCAGTGAGATATAGCTATCGAAAGAGGGATCCTGGCGCGACTGCACCTGCCACAAGCCGGTGATGCCAGGAGTTACGTCGAGACGGCGCAGGTGGTTGAGTTTGTACTCTTGCACCTCGCTGGCCAGCGGTGGGCGCGGACCTACGATGCTCATGTCGCCATGAAGCACGTTAAAGAACTGAGGCAGCTCGTCGAGAGAGTATTTGCGCAGGAAGCGGCCCAGTCTCGTAATGCGGGGATCGTCGGTGATCTTGAACAGCACACCGTCGCGTTCGTTCAAGTGCAGGATGTCGGCGCGACGCTTCTCCGCATCGTTCACCATGGTGCGAAACTTGATGCAGCCGAAGACACGCCCCTTCTTGCCGATCCGTTCAGAGAAATAGAACACAGGACCAGCCGAATCCAGCTTGATGGCGATGGCGATGGCCAGCAACACCGGTGAAATTGCGATCAAGATCAAGCTGGAGATGATGATATCGATCCATCGCTTGACCAATAGAGCGATCTCCGGCACACTGCCGTGTTGCAGAGGAATGGTCGGAAATTGGCCGATGTATTCGATCGGGCTGTCCCAGACCAGCCCATCGTACATGTCGGGAACAACGCGCACATCAACGCCGTGTGCACGGGACTGCTCCAGCATGTCCTTGACAACGCCTCGCTGCTCACAGGGCGCGGTGAAAAAGACTTCATCCACAAAATGCTTGCGAGTATGCTGGAACAGCGTGTCGAGCGTGCCCACAACGTCGCTGGAGAGATCTGCGGAGCGATGGCAGCTGCCGGGAAACGCGATGAAACCCTTGAAATTGTAGCCGAGGTGGCGGATGCGATCAAGATGATTGCGGAGCGCCTGAGCCTCAGGTCCGGTTCCGACAATAAAAACGTTGCGGCTGCCTATGCCTCGCTCGAATCGGTGGTAGAGCAGGAAGCGATATCCAAACCGGCGCAGGCTCAGCCCGAGTGTGACCACTAAGATCGTAATGACCACGATGCTGCGGGGAATATCTTCAGCGTGAAGCAGGAAGAGCGTGCCGGTTAGCAACAGCCCTGAGATCAAGCAGGCCTGAATACTGAGGCTTTGCTCGTGCAGAATGCTGCTGAGGCGCTTGGGCGTGTACAAATGCATCCGCTGGCTGGTCATGATGAGCGAGAAGGCATACCCGCACAGGGCAGCCAGCAAAATGCCCATCGAACGACTTTGAATGAGACCTCCATGCCAGAGGCTTCTCACGACGGCAACGGGCCCTGTGTGCCGTTCGTAGAGTGTGACGAGCACCGCGGACGCCAGGATCGTGATCCCATCCAGGATCATCCACAGCGCGACCATGCCGCGCGAACTGTGCGCGGAACCTACCGCCGGCCTTTCCGCCCATGGTTGGGAGGAAGACATATTGGCAGTAACTCTTTGCCAAAAACCTGATGTCGCCATAACTATCTCGAAGACCTCGCGCTTTCAGAGATTCAGGGAAGAAGATGTGAAGGGATTTCCCGACAAAGCATCCGGGGTGGAGATGCCAGCACTGTCCCTAAATAGGGACACGGACATTCTCATCGTTTCAAATCAATTCCGAGCTCAGGACAGGAATTCTATAGCCTCCAAGAGTCATTTCTCCTAACTTCTCAGCTCACTCGGTGGTCGCGCATGCATCAAGTAAAATGGAACCCGGGAGAACGCCGCTTTGAATCGATGTACATCCTGGCTTCAAATCCGACCATCGGCGGGAAATCCGTGCATGCGCCTGTTCTGTCTACCCCACGCGGGCGGCGGAGCCACTGCTTATCATTCCTGGATCACCAAACTGCCTGAGTTTGTGCAGTTATCTCCGGTTCTTCTGCCCGGTCGGGAGACGCGTCTGTCAGAGGCTCCTTATATCCAGATCGATCCGCTGGTGGAGGCTATGGATCGGGAACTGCGTCCCTGGCTTGATATTCCCTTCGCCGTTTTCGGTCACAGCATGGGCGCCTTGCTGGCCTTCGAGTGGGCGCGCAAACTGCAACGAGAGGGGGCTTCCACGCCTGTCTGGCTCTTTCTCTCCGGCCGTCGTGCACCGGATTCGCCCGGTGATACTAATCTTCTGCACTCCCTCCCTGATCGCGAATTCGTGAGCGAACTGACTCGCGTCTACAACGGAATCCCCCAGGAGCTTCTGGAGCACGAGGAACTCATGGAAGTCTTTCTGCCGATTCTGCGCGCCGATGTCGCGGTGGTCGAGAGTTATCGCTTTCGGCAGGATGAGCCTCTCGATTGCCCGATCACAGTTTTCTCGGGAGTAAATGACGCAAGCGTTAGTTGGGATCAGTTGCTAGCCTGGAAGCGTCACACACAGCGACGCTTCGCAATGCAGGTCTTTCCCGGAGGCCATTTCTTCCCCCAGCTCCCCCTGCTGCAAGCGATCTCGGCGACCCTTGAAGAATGGGATCTTCTGCGCCAGTGAAGGTACGAATTCCACGCCGGGACTGCGGCGCGTGAGAACTGGTTGCGGTTGCTGATTGGCCGAAGATAAGTCCTACAGAGTTCCAGCACGGTTCTTTCCGGCCGCTTGCTGTATCGCTGCCAGGGATGTTGTGAGTCGCGAATCAAAAGTGTAGATCCACGCCTCAGTGTTTTTTAGAGGAACCCATCCGATAGATCCCGGGTCTGGCTGAGACATGGAAACGATGGCCCGGACCCCAACTCTGTGAAATGCCTGGATGACTCTCTCGCGTTGTTCCAGCGGCAGTTGCCAGAAAGCAGTTCCCCAATTTTTGTCCGCCTCCTCCGGTCCCGCATGGTCAAGTGGCGTACGGAATGGTGGTTCAATGCGCCACGGAAGTCCGCCGAATTCGGCAACAATACGAATGCGCGCTATATAAGCCCATCCAAGGCTTGGAACCTCATTCCCGCGTCCAATCAGTGCGATGGTATCTCCAGGTCTTAATCCATTCGCTGTCACAGCGGTGGCCAGCCTCCATTCGGGATTGAGATGCAAGTCCCGGTGGCCAAGCGCAGTCCAGATTGTCGCGCCCTCATACCGCTGCAACTCCGCAAATCCACCGGCAATGTATAACACGGATATCAACGCCAGGAGCGACCGCTTTGCCTTGAGTGCCGGATCAAACAAAAGAGTGAGCGGGAACAGGCTGATGACAAGCAGAAGTGCGCTAAGATAGCGGCCCTCCACGTGGACCAGCATGTAGGTAGCCATCACTAGTAAGGGAAGAACAAGCAGTGGCCAGAAAGTTCTTGCACTTCGCAACCCCGACATAAGCCAATCGCGTTTTAAGAGGATGGCTAGGAACACCAACAAGAGTGCGCAGACGATCTGGTTGCCCTTAAAGATTCCCGCCAGACCGTAGGCAGTCCGGCCCAGAGCCGTCAGTTGATTCCCGAAGCTGAAGAAATGACGGAAGCCCCTATACCAATAGGCCATATTGTTGTAAGGAGGATAAGTGCTTGCGAATGGTTCGCGGAACGAAAATGCTGGTAGATCTTCGACCAGTCTAACGGTAGGATGAAGCGGCGTGCCAAACTCTGGCGGACCTCCCTGCCAATTTGTCCAGTGCGGCAGGTGGTTGACGTGAAAGGCATAGTTCAATTCACCGGAAGAGCCCAGAGTAAACTGGCCGTACGACCAGGAGATGGCCGACACGTATGGAACCATAAGTGCCAGAAATACCGACGCCACGATTGCGATTGTGCGCCACCGTATCTTCCCGGCAAATCGGGTCAGAACAAGGACCAGCATGAAGATTGTGGCATAAGGAAGAAATACGCTCTTTACCCAGTATCCCAGTCCCAGGATCAACCCCAGAATCGCAGCCTGCTTGGCGGAGTGGAGGCGGATAACGCGGAGCACCTGCGCCACGCCGAGAATGAACAACATGGAGACCAGGAGATCGGGAGCGATTCTCGACACCTGATCGAAGCAGAGTTCATAACTCAAGAAGACACTGCAGACCGCCCAGGTCACGGCCGGCCGGCAGACTTCACTTGCAGCGAGGTTATCGTCGAATGCCGCGGCCTGCCGTATAAGGTATCGCACAGATGCGTAGGTTGCGAGGAAAATGACCCAGTTCAGTGCGGAGATGGCGTACCACTCACCCTCGGAAGTGTGCGGAGCCAGACTTCGCGCGAGAGCAATGAGTGCCGGATATCCTGGATTCCACATGGGATCGAAGATGTCTTTCCAATCGAGGCTGGAAACGGCCTGGCTGACATTCAAGTAAGATACCCAGTCGCTCATATAATGGGTGCGTCCATACAGGCCCTCCACGGCTCCTGATAGACCTACAAGCATCCAGCTAAGAGTGAGATGTATCCTGTCGCGTTTCCAAAATGTCATGCTTTGTCCCAGGAGTGACGATTCATCCGTTGCGGGGTAAATGCCGGTTCTTGTTTCAAGTGCGCAGTCTCTCGCCGTATAAGATTGCCGGTCTCGGGCACAGAGTCGTCGTCCGCATGTTAGTTCGGCACTTAGCGCATCCCCGCCAGTTGTGCGATCCTTTTGTTTTGCTCGCGCGCTTCCGCCGGGATGTGCGGACGGCCCTTCACGGCCTCCTTTGCCCGCTGCAGGATTGTGAAGGTTGCGCTCTTGAGGCCGTCCGATACGGGATGGGCGCCGGGTGGATGCGGCGTCAATCCTGCTCGGCGAAGATGGTAATTTGCCCGATACAAGTTCGCCCAGTGCCGGTCGTGAAACTGGAAGTTGACATTTAATGTTACTGAGATGTTGTTCTTGTTGCGCAGCCAGTGCGGGGAGTTAATGGGAATATGCACGCCGGTTCCAGGGCGCATTTGATAAATCATAGCCCTGGATTCGAACTCCGGCTTATAACGCGCTGCGCGGTTGTCGGCGGTCCAGTAGACTTCGAGTTCCTGGTCCGGGACTATGTCTTTATCGGCGCGGTCGAAAACGTGAATCTCCTTGTCACCCTGAAGCTGAAGAATCCAAGAAACCTCGCGATCCAGGTGATACTCCGTTATGCGATTTGGCGAAGTGATAAAGAGGATAGCCTCGAACCATTTGATCTTGTGTAGAAGTTGCGGTCCGGAGAGTTGCAGTATGTCGCGAATGCAGCTTTCCAACACCTGGCGATAGCCCGGTTCACGTTCGATATGCTTCAGGATGATCCATGCCTGAGCAGTATCGATCTTGCGAATCAAATCGACAGCAGCGGTTCGCGGCAGGTTTGGATTCGCCGGTTTTTGGCCTGGCTCAATCAGCCCATCATTGAAGTACACGTCTCCCCCGGCCAGGTGGGGACTGCTGCGCGTCGCCACCCTTTCGGCCAGATCCACGAGCCGGGAAAGCTCGAAGATCGGATCTCCGGCAAGAGTGTGAGCAAATTCGTAAGACAGCCGATTCAGGTTTTGTTTAAAGACGCCGGGTTCGCACTGGATGACACTATCAGTTACTAAGGACATAAAGGTCTCCCTACCTACCTACGAGGATCTGGAAAACTGGCTGAGAGTTTTAGACAATTGGCTTCTATTCTGGTAAGGGGCTCGTCGGCGCGGGGTCAATCTGCCACAGTCGCGCGATGCAAATGAGAGATGGAGAGGACAGATTCAGGAGTGATTGAGGCAAGCCGTAAGGCAAATCATTGGCCGTCAGAACCGATCGATGACACAATCCCCTTCTTGTTCGCCGGCCATGCTTCCAACAAAGCTCCGGGATATGGGCTGGCGCGCGCTTTGAGGACCTCTGGGTCCTCGCCTCGCAGCGTCTGACCGAAGAATGCCACCACATAACTTCGCACCACGTTCTGAATCTGCCACGCTGGAAGCGTGCCCCGATGCGAAATGGAGCGCAGCGGCGATATTAGAGGCTGATCCGTGAAATCCTCGTGGGAGGCTCCCTTCACTGACAGTGTGAATCCGCCAAACTTGTTCAGCGATGTCTCCGTATCTGCGAGGTCTGTCGCGTCAAGTACCGCCCCCACCTTTTCGCCGGGATCGGGAGTTTCGCCTGCCTGTTCGGGCGCTGTGTACATTACAAGCAATGGCTGGCTCGGTCCTCGCTCGCGGATGGCGCCGAAGAACCACCCATCCATGTTGACGGCCGCGTGAACCCTGCGGTCCTCGTCGCACACAGCAGTAGCCGCCGCTCCACCAAACGAGTGCCCAATAGCCCCGGCATTGTTGGTGTCCAGGCGTCCAAACCAAGGTGAGCCGACGGTACGGTTCATAGCCTCCAGACGATCGAGGATGAAGCGCTGGTCCGCTACCGACTTCGCCAGTTCCTTGTCCCAAATTGCCCTGACTTGCTCCACGGTGCTGGTCTCCGGATCGTTGATCGCGTTTGCCGCAGTCCCACGCACAACCCGCCCGTCAGGAAATGCCACCAGGCTCGCATTGTATGTGTGATCGATACTCGCCACAATATAGCCGTGACTTGCCAGTTCCTCGGTAAGGAATGTGTCGTTGGTCCGCCTGCCTCCCCAGGCATGGTTAAAGAGGATAACCGGAAACGGGGCGCCCACGAGCGCAACCGGAGCATCGAGCCGCGAATGGGTGAGAATGGCGCTCTGGTAGGAACTCAGGGTGTTGGTCTCCCGCGGTTCGCGATAACGGGCTAGGCGGTTATGCGATGGCTGCGCCGGATACCAAAGCTGGACCATCAATTCTCGTGCAAGACCGGTGACAGGCGCTGCGTCCTCAATGCGAGTGGAGTCTTTGAAGTACAGGATCGATGTGCCGACTGGATAGGGCCCTGTAGGTTCGGGTAGCCTGAACATCGGGAGAAGGAAGGAGAATAAGACGCTAGCGGAAGCGAACAGCAAAGCCGACCAAGCTGTGAGTTTCTGCCATCGATTCTTATCTCCGGCTCGCTTCAAGGCCGTCAAGCAGAGAATGCCTGCGGCTACGTACGCGGGAGCCATCTGCCAGTGTGCCCCCTCAAGAGACCCATGCGCGATCGCGGTCAGCAAGGCGGCAGCCAAGAGCAGCTTGCCACTTCGCTGCCAGCGGCCCAGAAGCAGGCAAACCGCCGTGCAAGCGATCATTAAAACGAGGATGATCTCAAGTGGACGCATAGCCTGGCCACGGTCCTTGGCCGCGGGGTTGCTTTCCTCCCAAGGTCACTCGCAGTGAACCGGGTTTGTCGTGGTCTCTGCCCGTCAGGCGCGAGCCCTTTCCCGCCGTGCCGGGTCCTTTGCAGGCGCTGAACGGCGCTGCCTGAACGATTGCTCATACCTGCTAAGTTCTGTCTTCAGGGCGCGATCCGCTCGCTCCAGACGAATCTTGTTCAGAACCACTGCCACGCCGGCGACGTCCAGACGCTCGAGAAGTCGCGCTGCGCGATCCAGCTCCTGTTTGGTCGTCGTGCTGGACTTCACCACAAGAACAGTCACATCGGAGACCCTGGCCAGATACTCCGTATGCGCGGAAATCGGCAGCGGACTCGCATCGATCAGGATCGCGTCGTATTGTTCGCTCACGTGATGCAAACCCTGCATCACTGGATTGAGTGTTGGAGCTTCCTGTCCCATTCCGAATTCCGGCCGGCTTTGAGGGGGTGCGATCGGTGCAAGGGCGGCGATCCGGATTTCATCGTTCTTGTTCCGCCTTTGCAGCAGCAGTTGAGAACGCCAGGAATTGCCGCCGGGGGCAATTTCCATCCCTTCGGATGCCGATGCCACGATCGTCTGTGTTCTCAGATCGAGACTGCGCAGCTTGTCGCTCACCTCTCTCACAACGGTGCTTGTCCCGCTGCCATGCGACGGAGCTGTAAACAGAAAGACTCGCGCCCCGGAGTTCCTGACGGCATGATCGATGCCTGCGGCCAATCTCAAATAGTATTCGCCGGCAATCTCACGACGGAACTCGCGATTGTCAAGCAGCACTCCGAGCGGATAGAAGCCCATAACTCGCTCGACGTCGTTCGCGGTGAATATTCTATTGTCCAGCAGGTCCATCGCGACCGGCGCGGCAATGGCGAAGGCCAGGCCCACAAGGACCAGACCGAGAAAGTAAAGTCGCACTTTGGTCGGTTCCGGACTAAGTGGAGTGAGCGCTCTCGTGGATACATGGATTGATCCAGGAGAACTACTTTCAAGTTCGAGGTCGCGGATGCGGTCGTCGATCGCGCTATAAGCCTTTTGCAGACTGTCAATCTCCGGCCCAAGCGCCGCGGCTCTTTGAAACTTCGGAGCCGCCGATGTGGCCGTGTGTGTCCTTTGCGCCAGTTCCTGGGTTAATTGCAGCTCAATCATGCGGGTACGCGCCACTTCCTGGCGCAGCCTGTCTTGCAGGTGTTCGCCAGCCTCGCTCCGCAGGTTGTTCATCATCCCGTCGATCGAACTCAATTCGTCCTTGTCTTTTTGGTAGATTGGATGATCTGGCCGCATGCCGCTCATTTCTTCCATCAAAGCGGTTCTCCGGGCGTTCAACGAAGATCTCACTCCTGACAGCCCCGAGTCGGAGGCGATCGCCTGATCCTCATCAGCCTCCATCACACTTGATCCCCCAGGGCTGTTTCCTTTCAATACGGCGGCCAATTGTGCCTCTGCCGCTTCGCGCTGCATGCGCGCGGTGACCTGCTCGTCGCCCAGTTTTTGCAACGTCGAATCATAGACATTGCTTCCACCCTCTTTGGCCGAAAGCGTGGCCACGCCGAGCTGCTGCATCAACTGCGCCTGCTCCGCCAGACCGTCATCCATCTGCTTCTGCAGCCGGACTTTCTCCTGCCGGAGGGTATTCAGGCGATCGTCCAGCCCATAGAATTCCTCGCTCTTCATGCGCTCCACATAAGTGTCGGTAATGGTGTTCACGATCTCGGCGAGATCGTTCGGTGTCGTGCCGTGCAATACGATTGCCATCTCATACGTTGTGCCAAGTCTCTTGACTTCGAGTTGCGACTGCAAGACCTGAATCTCATAAGGCAATGCCGGGCCCTGATAGGACGGCGTCAAGCCTCTCCTGTATCGCACGGCATAGGGAAGCTTCGAGATGGAATCCGCGATGATGTCGTGCCGCGTTACCGTCGAAATCTGGTCCTGAACATAGGAGTCATAAGGAAGTTCAACCTCGGTATCGCCGACAAGCATCTTGGGAAACTTCGGTGATAGATAGAGCACGCTGTGGGACTCATAATCCGGCTTAGCCTTCTTCAAGAGTGCTAGAGCACCACAGCCGGCAATGACAACAAGCACTACGGCGGCGACATACCAGTGGCGGCGAAGACTGCCGAGCACATTGATAGCTGGACGCAGCCCTTCAGTTGTACCACCTGTCCGGCGGAGCGGCACCGATGGCAGGCTCTTGGAGTTTCCCGGAAGCGAATTGTCGGATGTCGAATTGTTCATGATCAACCTCTCCAAGTCAGTGACCTGCCAATGCGGCAAAGCTTGCCATCGTCAGAAATGGCGCGAGTTGCTGCATCACAAAGCCCATCTTGGACAATCCACTCTTGGGCACGTAGACGATATCGCCGGGATAGAGCGAGACTTCCATCCCGCCATTTGGTTTCAGGAGATCGTTGAAACGGACAGTTTGAGTCTTGTCTCCCTTGGAACGGTGGACGATTTGAATCTCCGGATTTCCACCGGCTGCATCGCTCACCCCGCCTGCCTCACCCAAAACCGAAGCGACCGTTGAGTCATGCTTCAAGGCAACCGGCCCCGGATGCTGCACCTGTCCCATGATCGTGATGGTTCTTGTCGACAGGGCGGGCACAAACACCACGTCATTGCGGCGTAACCGAAGATCCGCCAACGGGCTGCCCGATGTCAGCAGTTGCTGTAATTCAACCCAATACACCTGATCTCCACGGTAAATTACACACTGCTCTGGCATGCTGCCATCGGGGCGGGCGACGATGCCGCCTTTGGAGAGTACCTCCAGCAGAGTCGGCGTCTGTTCAAAGCTCACCATTCCAGGATTCTTCACGTCTCCTAGCAAAGTGACATGATTCGAGCCGTATTTCTCCACCTGGACCGTTGCTGTCAGCTTTGTATAGTAAGGCGACATCGCCTCGGCAATCTTCTCCCCCGCCGCCTCGCGAGTAAGGTCGGCGAGCTTAATTGGCCCGGCAAATGGAAGCGTCACCCGCCCGTCGGGACCAATCACATCCTTGCTGGACAAATCGGGTCGTCCTGGATATTGAATGGATATCTCATCCCCCGCGCCCAGCGTGTACTCCTCATCCACAGAAGGTTCGAACTTCCGCAATGCCTCGATCGGGCTCAGCTTCAGCTTCGGATCAGGCGGGCTCTCTTGGTTCGAATCGCCGCTTGTCTGAACGCTGTCGGACGCGTCCTTGGCTGACGGCTGGCCGTCTGCTCCCTTGGCCACGGCGGGCTGCGTACAGACCGCGCCGAGCGCAAGAAGAGCAATGCCGCATAGTGTGAACGCACGACGTTGACTCGACAGCTTCACGGATAACTCCTTCAGCAGTTGGTTGGCGCTTCGCTTCGAGAAGCGGGCGGCAAGTGTAGCCGCAAGAACAGAAAATCGATGCAGCGGCACGTGCCGCGTCTCGCGCCGATTCATTGGCCATCTCCCGCGGTGTCGCGGGCAGTTCGCACCCAAGAGGAATTGGCGCGGGAAGCACGCCATACCTCAGGGAGAATCCATAACTTCCAGAAGATATAAGCCGGAGCTGTCGCCAGAACTCTTATCGTTCCCCGCAAGCCGGAACCACAAGCGGCAGCCGCTGTTACGTGCAAAGTGAGAACGAGAAAGCCTCCCAACGCATATAGCCTGAGCCAAGCAACAGGCAGGCAGGCGGCAACCAGCAGCAGGCATACCTCCGTGGCGATCGGCAAGGCCAGCAGATCGAGCAGAGGTTCCAGCACCCGCGCTCGTCCGCGCACCAAGTCTCCCATAAGACGGGGAGCCCAGCGTCGCATCATTCTCCGGCGGCCGCCTTCCCATCGAGCCCGTTGTGTTCGTGCCCCCTGATCCGACTGCGGCATCTCGCCGCTGACCGTGGCCGTCTCGACAAACTCCACGCGAATGCCGGCTCGAACCAGGGCAAGATGATACTCCAGATCCTCAACGACGGAATAGGCTCCGTATGGAATCCGCGTCAACACATCGCGGTGAAGAGCGAAGCCATTGCCCAGGATTCCCGCCGAAAAACCCAACCGCTCGCGGCCGCGCGGACGAATCACATTGAATGCTTGAAAGGCAAGCGTCATCAGCCTGGTGCGATCGCTCTCCTCGGAGTTATAGACGTCATAACGGCATTGCACGGCTTGTGCGCCACTCAGAAACCTTTGCCGGACCGCCTCAATCAGGCCGGGGCTAACTACGGAATCCGCATCGATGACCAGCACGGCGCGCGAGGGCCCCGCCAGAGCCTCGGCGAAGCCATAACTGAGCGCACAGCCCTTTCCCTTTTGTTCGAGATCGTTCAACACCAGAACCCTTGCTCCGGCAGCCTCCGCCTCTGTTGCCGTCGCATCCGTGCAGTTGTGGGCGATCGCTACCAGGTCCACGCCAGGGCCGGCCGAGGACGCGATACTGCGAATGCAGCGCCCGATAAGAGCCTCCTCATTGTGAGCCGGAACCACGACAGTGATCGGAAAATCCTCTGTTGCGCAGTCTTGTTCCCTTGCTCGAGCGGGTCGAAGCAAAGATGCCGTGGTCAGCACTAGGAGTTCCGCCAGCAACGGCAGCGTGGCCAGCACCAGCGCGATCCCGACCATGTCAAGCACTTTCGAAATAAGCATAGGATAGGTCTCCGAATGTCCTGGCTCTAAGGCACTGCGCTCGCCAGGAGGCTATTGTCATGCGTTCTATTGCATCGACTGTAATCGAGCGATTTGAGTCCTCGGCCGATGGCCGCACTCCGCTTTCATGCGGCATCGGCAGGCGTCAGATTCTGCATCAAACCATCCAGTTCACGCCCGCCTTGGGGCATCATCGGCACAGACTCGACCGCGAATCCACGGCTGAGCAATTGCTGCACCTGGTGGTATACAGAAGGCACTTCCTGGACGGGGATCGGAACCAATTGGCCCCCAATGCGGAAGAACGCCCAGTCCTTACCGAATTGCGAAACCGGCGCCAACTCCGGTTGGATGCGCCGCAATGCCTCGGCGACCTTTGGGGCCGTGCGAAAGAAGGACCTCAGCCGCGAAGCTCCCACAACGTTGACCAGAAGGCGATCCAGCCCAGCCAGCCAGAGTTCGCGCTTCCAGCATCGGGCCACATTCATGACGTATATCAGCGAAGCGAGCGCGTCTGCGCCAATGTACGCCGTGTTGCTCATATCGAGCACCACGTGAGAACCGGCAACAACGGCGCTGCGGACGTCTGACTCAAATTGCGGCAGGAGCGCGCCGGTGAAATCGCCGACAATGTGGATAACGAGAGCCGCGCCGATGGTCTCTTGCGATATCCGCGCCTGCCTGCTCCGTTTCCCTTGCATCGCCATCGCCGCAAGTTGCACCGGGAGATAACGCAGCAGACCCGCGGCATTGCCGAAATAGCGCTTCGCAAGCCGCGATGGCTCCTGCATCATACGGTAGAGCCACTCCATGCCGCTCTGCTGCATCCATAAGGGGGCGCGGGAAACTTTGCCGCTCAAAAAGTCGAACGATGCGCCGACTCCAATGCAGACGGGCACCTCAAGCCGATGCCGGTGCATGGCCAGCCATTTTTCCTGCTTGGGATTTCCAAAGGCCACCAGAAGAATGTCCGGACGGGCCGCTTCGATCCTTTTCAGGATTTCCTCGTGATCCATCTCTTCCAGTGGCTGATGCTTCGGGCAATAGCGTCCGGCAATGCAGAGGCCAGGATAATTCTTCTCCATCCACGCTGCCGTGCCGGCGGAACTCTCTTCCTCCGCCCCCAGCAGGAAGAGTCGATAGCCGCGACGGGCCGATAATTCCGCCAATCGCGGCACGAGATCCGCCCCCGCCACACGCTCTTTTAGCCCCGCTCCCAAGAGTCGGGATGCCCACACGAGCGGCGCTCCGTCGGCCAGAACGAGATCGCAACTGGCAAGCGTCTCGTAGAGTTCCTCATCCCGGATTGACTTCATCAGGAAATCCACGTTTGCAGTCGCAATTTGATGGAAGCTACCCTCGGCGATGTTGGCCTCCACTGCGTCCAGAACTTCTTCCATCGTCAGGTTGTCAACAGCAACACCCAGGATGGCAACACGGGGATCTTTGCATTCTGCCATGGTGATCGCTCCACAGTGCTTCGTCTTGTTACGGGTACGCCCTGCTCTTCTCGCCTTGATATCTAGAGCAATCGAACCCGTGGAAGGGAAGAAACTAGGCTACGGCGGTCTCATGACCGGTAAAGATAAATGGGGAAGCCTGCAAGAGGCGCTCTCCTCTGGGAGGCGCCCGTATCGCGGTGGCTACATACTAGGAAGAGGTTGAATGCGCCGCGATTCGCAACAGCAAGTTATGATTCCGGTAAGGCGGGATAGACTGGCATTTCCCGGTTGTGAGCGCCCCGTTCGCGCCGCTCCCTGATCTATGCGGATAGTGAAATTCTCCGCGGTTGCGTTTCAGGATTGAGATCAATTATTTCTGTCGATACAGTCTGATCTGGATCGATCGTGAACGGCTTCCACGTCGCTCAGAGCAAGCTCTGCCGAAATAGCTTGAGAGAATACTGAGATCGTAACGATGAGACGAAGATTATTCTTGACTCGCGCCAAGCGTCCCTGTATGCCGGCCAGGGGTCCTCGCGTAACCTGCACAAGAGTCCCTGGCGTCAATGCGTCGCAGCGGTCACAGGGAATGCTGCTGCCCAGAGTGCGGTAAACAGCCTCGATTTCGAGATCGGAGATCGGGCTCGGAGCGTGGTTCCCACCCAGAAGCCGAACCGTGCCATTCGTCTCAAGTACCTTGACCCGGTTTCGTAAACTGGGTTCATAGTGAAGGAACAGATAGCCGCTGAACGCAGGCACTTCGATTACCTTACGGCGATCCTTCCATTGGTGTACCTCTCGCAGCAATGGAAGATACGTCCTGAATCCTTTTGCGGTTAATCCGGAGGCTACCCGCTGCTCGCAGCGATAGCCGGTCTGCACTGCGTACCAGGCGTGATTAGGGTTATCCCCTAACGGCCAGTTTTCGATCCTATTTTCAGAGCTTAAGCAGGCTTCGCCCATGTCACCCCCATCAGAGTGCTGACAATTCTGTTCTGATTTGTCCAGATGAATCAGGAAAGGTGCAAGAGCGAATCGCTCCTGACACCAAAGCAACTTCAGCAAGTGAAGCCAATCGATCAGTTATTGGTGAAGAAGGTTTTCACCGACCCCCACGCTTGTCCTAATAGTGCCGGTTTCCTTCATTACCGTTTCAAATAGCCAATCCGCATCGCACCCCAAGATCATTGCGATCTCTTGCCGCATTTGCTGCCGGGGCACACGAACTCCGTTAATGATGCGGCTCAGATACGCCTCATCGATCCCCACCAGCTTCGCCAGCCTATTCTGGCGCATGCCGGTCGTGTACATTCGCAGCTTGAGATTGGGATAGATACTTCGCTCCTTCTCTGCTTGATGGCGATCAGTTGGCTCAGTAGAGTTGTGACTGCCGCGTTAAAACGCATGTGTCGGCTGTCACAGCGAGGCTGATTTCGCCACCGCTAAACTTGCAGTAAGCCAAGAGTATGCGAAACGACAAGTTTTTGCCATAAAACTTTAGTAATCTTGACGTGTCTCTTCGGTGAAGAAATTGAACATTAGCTCATTATCAATCCGTTATAAATATAAGAATTCAAATCAGTTAATAATCACACCTTCGATTTCGCGCTCACGGCCTCTCTATAAAATCCTTACAACTTTCACACCCCAGCAATTTGTCTTCGCGCAAACTCGCGCACCTTTCACATCTTGTTCATTGGCCTGCTCCGAGGGCGCCGCTATTCACGATGATCCGGCAAAGCCCACAAGCGCCTCTTCGCAGTCAACGAAGTATTGATGGATCGACCAATCTCCAGTTGGAGCGGCGACTGCTCCCCTAAAGCCATCGATCGGTTCCAGATCTCGTATGCGCCAGTTGAACTCGCTTCTGTCGCCCTCTGCGCAACACAGCTTCACCTGATCCAAAGGCTCAAGGGAGACGTCAACCCCCTGCATCCCGCCCAGCAATCCAAAACCGGCTGCTTTCAATACGGCTTCCTTTCGCGTCCAGAGACGCAGAAAGATTAGGGCCTGTTCCTGCGGCGTATTTGCCGCTGCAATCATTGCAGCTTCGGTTTGCGTGAAATGCGCTTCGGCAATTTCAAGGGCCCCCACATCGCGTTGAATCGCCTCCACGTCGATACCGACCTCTCCGGCGGTTGTAAAGGCGATTGCTCCCAGCCCGCAGGAATGAGATACATTGAAATGCAGCGCGGAGTTCTTGGCAATGCTAGGCTTGCCATGGCAATTCGTTTGCAGGGCGATCTTCCGTGGTGCCGTATCCAAATACCATGCCAGCCCCAGCCGCAGCATGGCCCGGCAAAGTTTGAACCGAGATGCGTCCTTCGAAGAAAGATAGCGCTCTGCCCGGTTCCGCTCTTCGACGGTCAAGATTTCGTCGAGATGTGCTCCTGGATTTGGCTGTCGGTCCAGATTGATCGTCCAGATCTCGATGGTCGTGGCCGTTGGCATTTTACGAATTGGAAAGCCCTCGTTCATTGGTTTCCTTTAGTGAGAAGAGAATCGCGTGAGCGGCACCTACGATCATCACCGCTCCGCACAAACTGCAAAGTCCACAACTGTTCCGAAATCGCCGTAGGGAGGCACTCCGAGAACGCTATGCACATTTTCCCGCTCGTCATCCTTCTCGGTTGGATTCCTTTCGGCGCGTTTCTCTTCCGCCGCTATCCCGTCCGCATTGCAATTCTAGCGAATTTTCTTGGCGGCTGGGCGATTCTGCCGGGTGCCAACTATCAGACCACGGCCGACGCATTTCCCTATTGGATTCTTGGCGTCTGCCTGCCAACTGACCATTCTCTCACCAAGGCGACGGCCACGGGGTTGGCAGCATTGGCGGGAATTCTATTTGTTCATTTCTCCGACTTGAAGAAATTCAGGCCGAGCATCTGCGATCTTCCCATGGCTGTATGGTGCTGCGTGCCTCTACTGTCAGCCACCGCGCATTGGAACACGCTTCACGAGGCTCTCATCGGCGCAATTTATCAGACCGTCTCCTGGGGCGTGCCCTGGCTCTTGGGCCGCATTTACTTTTCGGATGACGCCTCGCTGCTTCTAGCCGCCAAGGCATGCGTAATCGCGGGCATCTGTTATGTGCCAATCTGTCTTTTCGAGATCTGCGCTGGACCTCAACTCTACGCGTTCTTTTATGGTTATCAGCCTTACCGATTGGTTGGCGCGGCGCGTTACATCGGCTTTCGTCCCATCGGCTTTTTGGAGGACGGAAATCAACTGGGTATATGGATGGCAGGCGCGACCCTGCTTGCCGTTTTCCTCGCTCTGCATCGGCTTTCGGGCCGCATTATGGGCTTGCCGATAGCGTGGGCATCAACAGGCTTGGCTGGCGTTACGCTGCTCTGCCAGTCCGCGGGCAGTATTCTTCTGCTTGCGTTGCTGCTCCCTTTGGCGCTTCTGAAGCGGCGCTTTTTCCCGCGGGTCTTCGTCGCAGCCTTGGTTGTGAGCATCCTGGCATTCGCACTTTTCCGGATGACGAATCTTGTGTCCCTGCGCGCGCTGGCGCAGCGGGAAGGGGTGGCACATTCCCTCTCGACCGCCTTGACCGAAATGGGCCGCCATTCGCTTGCCTGGCGCTTCGCTCGAGATGAAAGCCATATCACGGTCGCGCTCCGGCGTCCTTTCCTCGGCTCTGGACAATGGAACTGGTGGCAGAACGGCGATTCCCGGCCTTGGGCCCTGTGGCTGCTTGTCTTTGGCATGTACGGATTGGTTGGCCTCGTTGCATTTGGGACGATACTGCTCTTGCCCGTCGAACGCGCAGTGTGGCCGCCCGCGGGAGCGAGCCCTCGCAACGAACCGAATCTTCGCCTGGCAATGGCCGCCCTCATCCTGATGGTGGCCATCGACAACCTGCTCAATGGTGCAATGATTCTCCCTTATCTTCTGATCATGGGTGGCCTGGCAGCCGGCTCACGGAATTGCACAGAGGCCCTTGCTGCGAAGATCGAGACCGACACGAACGTTGCTTCCATTTCGCACTAAAGAGTATCGGCCTCAAGAGGAAGTTCCAGAAGAGGTTCGGAAGCGACACCGGCGATTTGCAACTCTCAGCACTTCGGAGGAGATTTGGTGATGGACACTTCACAAAAGATTCACATGGCTTATGACCTAGCCAGGGAGCGATTCTCCGCGATTGGAGTGGACACCGAAGCCGTCTTGGAGACGCTGGACGAGATTCCCATCTCGATTCAGTGCTGGCAGGGCGATGACGTTCGCGGATTCGAGAACCCGAAAGGGGAACTGACGGGAGGAATTCAAACCAGCGGAAACTATCCGGGACGCGCACGGAACGGCGATGAATTGCGCGCCGATCTTGAACTCGCACTCACGCAGATTCCGGGCAGAAAGCGCGTCAACCTTCATGCAATCTATCTAGACTCGGCAGTTCCGGTTGAACGAGACACGATCGAACCGCGACATTTCGCGCAGTGGATGGATTGGGCAAAGGCCCATGACCTAGGTCTGGATTTTAATCCGACATGCTTTTCCCATCGCTTGAGCGAAAGAAACCTGACGCTGAGTCATCCGGATCGAGCGATAAGGCAGTTCTGGATCGATCACTGCCTGGCGAGCAGAACAATCAGCGAGTACTTCGGAAGAGAGCTTGGCACGCCCGCCGTGATGAATATCTGGATTCCGGATGGGGACAAGGATCAGCCCGCAGACCGCCTCTCGCCAAGAGAGAGATTGTCGGAAGCTCTGGACGAGATCATCTCCGCTCCATTGGGCCAACACCATAAGGTTTCGGTAGAAGGCAAGCTCTTCGGCATCGGCGCTGAAAGCTATACAGTAGGGTCCAACGATTTCTATCTGGCCTATGCGGCGACTCGCAAAGTGATGTTATGCCTGGATGCGGGGCACTTCCATCCGACGGAAAATGTGGCCGACAAAATCTCCACGGCTTTATGTTTTCTCGATGAGATTCTGCTGCACGTCTCGCGGCCGGTTCGTTGGGATTCCGACCACGTTGTGCTGCTCGACGATGCGACCCTGGGGATCGCGCAGGAGGTTGTTCGATGCAATGGCTTGTCGCGTGTGCATCTCGGACTGGATTTCTTCGATGCGAGCATCAACCGTGTGGCGGCCTGGATCATCGGCGCGAGAAATCTGCGCAAGGCATTGCTGCTGGCACTTCTGGAGCCGGCGGCAAAACTGATCGATGCGGAGAAGCAGTGGGATGGAACTGCCCGAATGGCTCTCTTCGAGGAACAGAAATCAATGCCATGGTCCGCGGTGTGGGAATACTACTGCGCCAGCCGGAATGTCCTTCCCGGCATTGAATGGCTCGACAGAGTCCGGAGCTACGAGATATCTGTGACGAGCAAGCGCAATGATTGAAGCCACACCTCAAGGATGCAGCCCCAGATAGTTGCCATATCCCACTATCACGGTTGACCCCACCAGTGTGAGCAAGGTCCAGAAGACGAGTGCCTTCGTGCGCATGCTCACACCGCGCCACTCATTCAGAGCGATTCCCCACAACGTGCTGAAGATGATAATGCTGGCCATGTGCAGCGTCCAACTGGAGAACCTGTAGCGGCCCATCTGCGTCTCGCCCATGGTGTAAAAGAAGAACTGCATATACCATGTGGCGCCGGCCAGCACGGAAAACAGATAATTCCATCCCAGCGAGGGCGTCGTGCGAGAGTCGATCGCAAGTCCCAGGGCCATTTCGGTTGCGGCAGCGTCATTGATATTCTCGACGGGCGGATGTTCTTGGGATACCTTTTGACTTGAATCCTCAGGAATGCGCAGGTATTCGCCGTAACTCCGGTTACGCACATTGAGCGCGGCGCACCACACAAAATTGGTAGTGAATCCCCCGGCCAGCACGACGACCAGCACTGGAAGTCCCTGCCACATCACGCTGGTTCCGTGGGTCAGCGTAAGAGCCTTGATTGGATTTCCGGCATCGAGGCCGAAGGCAAAACAGGAGCTCATGATGCCGCAGAATGTCGCCACACCCAGGCCGAGTTTGAGGTTGAATTCGCGAATGCTTGCCACTTTCTGCTCATCCGAGAGTTCTTTCTCTTTGGATATGCCTGCGGCGCCGGCGAAGAGAATGCCCAGTAAGCAAATGCCCACGCCGATCAGGATAATGACGCCCGAGCGCTGCCCGAGCAGTTGCATGAATTGCCCGTGGAAAATGGGTGGAACAAGTGTGCCGAAGACAGCCGTATATCCCAGTGCGACCGCCATCCCCAAAGACAATCCGAGGTAGCGCATGGTTAACCCGAAGGTGAGCCCGCCCATTCCCCACAGCACGCCAAAGAAGTAAGCCCAGAGAATCGCCGAGGTGGGCGCTCCACGCAGCACAGGCAGCAGATCGCGGGTTAGCAGTCCAGCCATCACCCACGGCGCAACGATCCAGCTCACGATTCCGCCGGTCAGCCAATAAGTCTCCCATGACCAGCCTCGCACCTTGCGGTACGGGACGTAGAAGCTGGCCGAAGCAAGGCCGCCCAACCAGTGCAGAAACACTCCCAATAACGGATTCGCGCCCAAGGTGATGGCTCTCTCTGTGCGGTTCAACACCCGCGAACTGTCTTATCGTGACTCGAATGCTGTAACTCTGCCGCGGCCGCTCAAAGCCGTCTTGCCAGTGAGTACGGTTGTTTTGACTGGTTGGTGCTAATCATGCGTAGGTCAGTATACCCCGATAAAGAGACACATCGAAAGAGCATACCCATAGACGCAGTAATCGCGCGTGTGTTTTGATTCTTAGGAACAGGACGCGCAGGCGAGACGTCATGCTTCTCGAGGACGATTTGCCGCATTCTCACCCACGGTTGGTCCATGGAAGTTCAGCGGCTGCGCTCCAAAAGGCAAGGCCATGGCAGGGCAGCGATACATCTCACAAGATGGGCTTGGAGGCCCAACGGCAATGATCGAAACGGAAGAGGGAATCTACCGTGCAACCGCGTGGCTTCACAAAGCGTCGTTTTACGCGGGGTTCATGATTGCAGTGGGTTCGGCCGTGGCGAGTGCACAGGCCCTGAGTCCCGCTGCACTCCGCGTCGACGAATTGGCTACGCCACTGGGAATTGACGATCCTCAGCCACGATTCTCCTGGCAACTGCGCGACCAGCGTCAAGGCGCAAAGCAGACAGCCTACCGGCTGACCATATCTTCGAGGCCTGAATTGTTGGCAGCGGGCAAGGCAGACGTCTGGGACAGTGGACGCGTTGTAAGCGGCCAGTCGGTAGCCGTCCCTTATGCGGGACCGTCCATTGTTCCTTCGACACGATATTTTTGGCGGGTCTTGATTTGGGATCAGAATGATAAGCCGTCACCCGGCAGCCCGGTAAGTTGGTGGGAATCGGGACTGATGAAACAGGAATGGAAGGCGAAGTGGATTGGCTGGGAAACTGCTGAGGAACAGGCCGTCCGCAACTCCCGCGCAGTGTGGATCACAGACCCGGATGCCGGTCCTGCCCCGGCGCATGGCGATGAAGAGCATATTGCCTATCGGATACGCCTGGACCTAACCAAGCCGATCAAGCAGGCAACGCTCTATGTTACTGCCAAAGATACGGCCTCTGTCTGGATCAATGGAAGAAGAGTAATGGAGCGCGCGCCACTCCCGGCCTGGAAGCAGTTGCCTTGGAAGAAGGACACGGCGCTGGACGTGACCGGAGCCCTTGGCGCCGGCAGCAACATCCTTGCGATCGAATCGACTCAGTACGTGTTGAATCCGAGTGGGAGCCAAGTCAACACGAATACTCCCATGCAGGCTACGCTGGTTGTTAAGTACGCCGACGATTCTTTGCAAAGTTGGATCAGCAGCACAGATTGGAGGTCTTCGCTCAATCCGGCGGATGGCTGGACCGGGGTGAACTTCGACGATGGTGCTTGGAAGAATGCGATCCAGTGGACAGAGCCGAAGGGTGCGAGCTCCCGAGATGATCCCTTGGGTGAGCCATGGCCAGCCGAGTCGGTAAAGGCGTTGCGGCGCAGTTTTCAAAGCAACGGCCCAGTGCGCTCGGCGCGGCTCTATGTCACCGCGCTGGGCGCATACCAGGCGTTTCTGAATGGAAAGCGCGTCGGCGACGATGTGCTTGCGCCGGGATGGACCGATTATCGCGAGCGGGTTGAATATCAGACGTACGAGGTGACCGCAGACTTGGTTTCCGGTGCTAACGTGCTTGCGGCGCTACTTGCACCTGGTTGGTACTCCACGCCGCTGAAGTGGTTCCAGCAGCCCAACTGCTATGGCTTGACGCCCCCGGCGCTGCTTGCCGAGTTGCGCATTGAGCACGCCGACGGCAGCGTGGAATGGATTGCCACCGATGAACAGTGGAAGGCTCGTCAGTCGCCTATCCTCAAAGCGGAGATCTACGACGGAGAGACCGACGATGCGCGGCTCGCGCAACCCGGATGGGATACGGCGAGCTTCGATGAATCAGGTTGGTTCGCGGCGAAGGTGATCGAGCCGAAGCCCGTAAAGATTGAGTCTCAGGACTTCCCGCCCATTCGCGAAGAGGCGGCACTCCCAGCGAAAAAGATTACCGAGCCCAAGCCGGGAATCTATCTCTACGACTTCGGCCAGAATATGGCCGGAGTCGAACGCATTCGCGTGCATGGGCCGGCGGGTACTGATGTACAGGTGCGCGCTGGCGAGGACATTAACCCCGATGGCTCCCTCTATACGGAGAACCTCCGCACCGCTAAGGCAACTGACCACTTCATTCTCGCCGGCAATGGCGTGGAGGAGTTTCAGCCTCGCTTTACCTTTCACGGATTCCGTTATATCGAGATCAGCGGTCTGTCCTACGCTCCGCAAAAAGAGGATGCGCAAGCAGTCGTTCTCCATACCGATGTGCCTTTCACAACACAATTGAAGACGGGCAGCGAGATGCTGAATCAGCTCTGGAGCAATATCCTCTGGGGACAGCGATCCAACTTTGTTGGCGTGCCCACAGACTGCCCGCAGCGCGACGAGCGCTTAGGGTGGACAGGCGATGCAGAGGTCTTCTGGCGAGCCGCTTCCTATAATGCGGATCTTGCGGCCTTCTCACGCAAGTTTGCGGCGGATCTGCGCGGCACCCAGGCGGGAACTCCGTATTATGGCATCGTTGCGCCCGGCTCGGTTGTGAGTTCGGAATCCTCCGCCGCAGGATGGAGCGATGCGGGAGTCATCGTTCCGTGGACATCGTGGCTGCAATCGGGAGATAACAGGATCATCGAGCAAAATTGGGATGCGATGGAGAAATATCTGAACGCTATCGAGCAGGCCAATCCAGATGGCCTGTGGCAGCATGATGCCGGCATTCCCTTCGGCGACTGGCTTTCGCCCGAAGGGCGCACGCTCTATCCGCTGGTAGCCACAGCTTATTGGGCATACGACGTGACGCTTATGCGGCAAATGGCGCACACACTCGGCAAGAGTGAAGAAGAAGAACGGCTCACCAGACTCTTCGACCACATTCGCACCGCTTTTGACCAGCAGTTTATGAAGTCCGACGGTTTCATCCTGGGTGCGGAGAAAGGACCATCGCCCTTTGGAAGGATCAACAACCCCGACGCAAAAGCCAATGGAGGCGATACCCAGACCGGCTATGTGCTGGCCTTGAACATGCGTCTCGTACCCGATGCGTTGCGCTCTGCTGTAGCCGCCAAACTCGCGGCAAAGATCGAAGCAAATCACGGCTCGCTCGGCACGGGCTTCCTCGGCACGCCCTATTTGCTCGCTACCCTGGTCGACACAGGGCACGCCGACCTTGCCTACAGGCTCATGTTGAATACCGGATATCCTTCGTGGGGTTATTTAGTGGGGCACGGCGCAACAACAATGTGGGAACGGTGGAACGGTGACCAGATGCGTGGTGATCCAAGCATGAATTCCTATAACCACTACGCGTACGGTGCCGTTGCCGATTGGCTCTACCGCTATGCCGCAGGCATCGACGCAACCCCGCTCGATCCGGGATTCCATACGGTGTTTCTTCATCCGGTCTTCGATCGGGAGATCGGCAGTCTGGATCTGAGATTCCAATCGCCGTATGGCGAGATTCACTCGATCTGGACAGTCGAAGGGGATAAAGCGCACTGGACGTTAACGATTCCGCCGAACGCGGTGGGCTGGCTTGGAGTTACCGGCGCCGAAGCATCGAGATACAGAATGAACGGCACGTCGTTGGCCGACAGCAAACTGGCAAAGCAATCCAACAATGATGGTCAGGTGGGTTATGAACTTCAGGCCGGTAACTACCGTTTTGAAGTGGCCGGCGTGAAATAGCTGCACTCGTGTTTAGCGCGTGACCGGATCGCCATAGAAAACGCCGCGGCCATGTGTGCCAACATAAACTCGTCCGTAAATGCGAGGGTCGCCGCTGATTTGCAAGATTAGTCCCCATTGGTGTTGGTCGTCGTTGATTCTTACCCAGGTGCGCGCTTCATCGATGGAGCGAAAGATGCCCGGCTGTCCGTTAACTGTACCTGCAAGATATAGCGATGGATAGGACTGGTTGGGAGCGGCTTTGCCGAAGCCGAAGGCGTGGATCTCTTCGACGCCCGGCATGCGGACGAAGGAGGTGTCTCGGGCGCTGGCCGACCAATCTGGCAAATCTGCCCGGTAGAGGCCGTCGAAGGCGGCCAGCCAGAGATCTCCGGTGCGCCCGGGCGCGGCATAGAGGCGATCTTGGCCTCCGCGTGCATCGCCGCGCGAGGAAGAGTCTAGCAGCAGGTGATTGCCGGGCAGCGTGATAGGTCGGGCGGTGAAGGTGGCTCCTCCGTCTTTGCTGCGATAGAGGGTCAGGGCCGCGAGTGAGAAAGCATAGAACGTATGAGCATCTACAGGATCGGCGACGACGCGAACTCCAACTGGAAGTCCTTGCGTGACGGTCCAGGTTGCACCCAGGTCGTGGGTAATGTACGGCGCTTCGTGTTGCGGGGTCCAGATCCATCTTTCGCCGTCGGCGGCAACGGCTATGGATCCGGAACGGCTGGTGGGAGTTGGCGATGCATGGGTCGGTTTCCACGTACGCCCCGCATCGAGTGAATAACCGATGTTTCCGCCGGATTTGTGCTCGGCGTCGTTGCCGACGCGGACGATGATCTCAGGGTCGTTGGCTGCGGAGGCCACACTGGTATTGTTGCCCATACGCGGCGGTGCGGAGGCGCCATCAGGCGCGGGGTGGTCGAGGTCCCACTGAACGAATCCGCCGTAATCGCCTACGGCAGTGATGAGATGAGCGCCATCCGTAGGACTATTGAGGTCGAGGTCCACCGTCTCTTCGATGCCTGAGGCGAGGATGTTCCAGTGGGTGGGCTTGCCTTGATCCGCGGCGGTCAGGTCAAAGGTCTCCCAGCCACCATAGCCGGTGGTGAAGACGGCGTGTCCAGGGTTGGTCGGGTCAATCTCGATATCGAAGAGCCAGTGGATGGGTGTGCTCTTCACATAGGGCGCCAGGGAGTAGTCGTATACTCCACCGCCGCCGAAGATGGGCTTCCACGTGGCGCCTCCGTCCGTGGAGCGGAAGATGTCTTCGCCGCCCGCTGCATAAGGACGGCCAAAAGAACTGACTATCACCGAGCGCGGGTGTTGCGCATCGACGGAGACGGCCGCATAGCCAAATTCCTTTTTGCCAACAATTGGGTGGTCGGGCGTGATATCGGTCCACGCGCCGGTTTGCGTGTCGAGCTTCCACACAGCGCCGTCTGTCATGCGAGAGGGGCCTGGAGCGTTGCCATAGGTGACGTAGAGGAAGCCGTCGTTGGAGAGAGCGGCGCGAGTGGGGCGATACTGGGTGGGGGCTCTGGGGACCTCGTGCCAGTTTGCTCCCGCGTCGTTTGAAACGAAGAGGTTGGGACGATTCATGAGGGAGACACCGACATAGATCGTCTGGGAGGCTGAGGATGCAGTTTGCGAGCCATCTGCGGAAGCGAACTTGACGAAGACGATGCCACTGCCGCGCACGGGCATACGCCAGTAGTGTTGTTCGGGTGTCTCGCCGGGGATCTGAGCCGGAGGGTCCGGGACAGCTTCGGTGACGTCCGGAAAGCTGGTAACTCGCGTGAATGTCGCGCCGCGATCCTGAGATCGCCAGAGCCCGTCGTGGCGCGTTCCGAGATAGAGGATGCGACCGTCGTGAGGATCGACGGCGAGACGCTCACCGTTTCCGCGGCCGTCTTCGTTCCCGCCAAACTTGAAAGGCACGTCGGTCCTTAGAAAGGTCTGGCCGCGATCGTCGGAGCGGAGGATGGCGCCATTGGAGGTGCTCGGGTCGGTATAAGTGCCGCAGGCGAAGTACACTCGGTTGGAGTCCCCTGGATCGACTGCGATGGACTCGACTCCCATGAGGTTGAGGTCTTTGTAAGGCATCCAGTCCAGGATCGGCAGCCAGCGATGCGCGTCTTCGCCCCAACGATAGGCGCCGCCTATGTCGGTGCGGGCGTATCGAACGCCCGACGCTGTGGGATGAAAGATAATTCCGTCGACAAACCCGCCACCAACGATTTGAACGTTCTTCCAGGAGTAAGGTGTCTGTTGCGGAGACTGCGCAGAGGCGGTCAATGCGCCGAGGAGGCAAAGGAGAACTGGAACTTTGAACTGCTTCATGATCTCATTCCGTTTCTCGGCGAGGCAAGTGACTCTATGCAAATGGCCAGGATTGCAACATGTCCGCGGCGCAATGAATAAGGGTAAAGCGAAAGGACCATGGGTTCGAATCTCTCTGTGGGAGTGATCTTTTCAATTCCGAACAACAGCGGGAGAACAGATCGGATGGGTCTGGACACACCGATCGAAGATCAATACCAGGACTCAGCCCGCATCTCACTCGAAGCGACTGCGGTCTTTTCAAAACCTGAGGTACGCATCAACACAGGTGCTCTTTTCGAGAGATAGCTTCGGCTCGGTGAAGGTCCGAATCGCTTGAGCGATACCGGCCTTTGCCGAGCCGAGATGTAGATGACTATTGCTGCACCGTGAGCGAGATCAGATAAGTATTCTGCGAGCAGGGTGCTTGATTGGAACTTGCCACTCCGGTCTTCGGATCAATACCGCAGGGCTGCACCGTAGGATCGGAGGTGCTGGCAGAAGGCGGGGCCAGATATGGATCAGCATTGGCGTATACGATGATTGTGCTGGAACCGGTCGGCGTGGCGTTCGGAAGAGTATGAACGCTTCCGGCGCAGGCCATAATCCCACCAGCAGAAACTGCCAACAGAGCCATCCCGATCAGCATCGCGAACTCTCCCCAGGCGCCTCGCATCAACCGGCGTCGCGTCCCCAGCAGCGACAATCCGGCCAGCCCGCCCAACCACCACGGAATCGAACTCTGCAGCGGGGAGTTGGGAGGATTATTCACCACCACTTGCAACTGAGTTGTGGCCGGAGGATATGGAGCCGCTGCGGTGTTAGGGTGCACCGCAACCTGGCCAGGTGAAAAGACGCAGATAGCATTGGCTGGCAACGAAGAAGGCTCGCATTGATAACCGACCACGCCCATCCACCCGCCGTAACTGGTGTTGGTGAATGTGATGGTGCTATTGCTGTCGCCGCTGTTCAGCGAGGTGCCGCTTGCAGTTACGCTTACCGATCCGCTTGCGGGCGAGACATCGAAGGTCCCGGCTGCTGAACTCGACCCGGCGAAGTCGGAGTTGCCGTTATAGGTAGCAACAACCGAAACCACGCTGAATGCAGCTCCGTTCGCCGGAGCGGTTGGTATGTAGGAAGTTTGGACCGTTCCTGCGTCGGCTGCTGTAAGAGCTACGGTTATCGGTGGAACTTGAGTACCGTCTGAATCCGTGATGGTAAATGTGACACTTCCAGTTAGCCCCCCAGCAAAGGTGGAAGACACATTTGCTGTCAGGTTGATCGCGGTACCCGCAGTTTGGCTTGCCGGAGTGGGGTATTGTGTCGCAAACGATAGCATAGTCAAGCTGGCGACCGGCTGTATATTCACCGTGGTTGTCGGCGTGGAGGTACTTTGTTCGTAAGCGTTGTTCCCGGAAATTCCTCCCGTGTAACTAGCCGAAAAACTGATTGCTCCCCCGGAAAGATTCCCGCCGCCGGGCAGCGTGAAAGTCGCAGCACCAGAGGCCAGGGAAACGGTTTGGATGATAGCGCCCGTTGATGCGTTGACTAAGTTCACGGCGCCAACTGTGACTGGAGTAGTCGAACCTGCCACCATGACTGTCGCGGTAAGTGTGATCGACTGGTCATAAGATGGATTTCCACTCGGTGAGGTGACCGCCAAGGTCGTCGTGGTCGGCAGTGTGACGCCGCCCGAGCCTGTGAAAACAAGCTGCGGCGCCGTAACGTTTGCAGCGTTCGTGCTCAACGTGTAGGTCTCGGAGTACGATCCACCAGTGGATGGCATAAAACTCGATTCAAGGCTACAGTTCGATCCGGAAGGCACCGATGCGCCGCTGGCACAAGCGTTGGTTTCGGAGGATGCGAGTTGGAACTGCGTGACGTCTCCGGTGACCGTATAGTAAGGTGTACCAAGAGTCAACGCGGCATTGCCCGAGCTCTCCACGAAATAAGGGAGAATTCCGCTTGTCTCACCCACATTCCATTGGCCAAATGACTGGCTGGAACCGGTGCGGCTCACCACATAAGCGACGGCGTTCACATTGTCACTCACATAAAGGTTGCCAGCGGAGTCGATCGCGACGCCGTAAGGAGCCTGGATAATCGCTAATTCCGAAGAGTTCAACTGGCCGATAACATTGTCCGCACTGGATTGATCCAGTGCACCTGAGTTGTTGGGGATGCGCCAAATCTTTTTATTCCCTTTATCGACAACAAAGACGGCGCCCGAAGCGTCGACGGTCAGAGCGGATGGCGTGCTCAAATTCGAGGCGATTATTATCTGAACTCCGTTACTTATCGGAGCCGTCAATTCGTAGACATCGCCATTGCCAGCATCGGCGATAAACACGTTCCCCAGAGCATCCAAAGCGATTGCCGAGGGGCTGGCCAGACCGGAGCCGATTGTTAGAGCCAGCGAGAGATCGTAACTGCCAACGTACGGAAGATAGACAACTCGCTTGTTGCCCGAATCGGCAACATAGAGACCGCCCAGGCTATCGACCGTAACTCCGGCAGGATTTTTCAATGTCAAGCCGGCAACGGTGGTGCTGCTGGAGATCAAGGTTGTTTGTGCTGCAGTGCTGAGCGCGCCATTGATAACAGGAATCTCCACGATCTGACTGTTTCCGGTGTCGGCAACATAGACGTTGCCGGCGCCATCGACTGCCACGCCAGTGGGAGCGCTGAACCCGCTGCCCAGCGAGACTGCGGTCGTGCCACCGGTTGGCACTTCCAGAATTGCATTCTTGCTGGAGTCGGCAAAGAAGAGGTCGCCCTGATTGTCGATAGCTACACCGGTGGGGGCCGCGTATCCGCCGCCAAATGTGGCCACTGTGCCGGGGTCGACGGTAAGTCCCGGGCCAGTACCGACGCCGGAAATGTCGGCCGTTGCAATGGCGGCGCCGGTCGCGTCGGTCAATACGACGCCCCCTTTTGCTAGTCCGGGCAATGTTGGTGTGAAGCTCACATTCACTGTGCAGCCTTCAGCCTGTATATACGCGGTTGCTGAACAGGTACCGGTGCCGCCGCCGTTCGAGAAGACGCCCGTGCCGGTAACGACTGAGATAGAGCCCATGGTCTCGTCTGCATTGAAGACGACGTTCAAGGTTCCCGATCCGGTCGCGCCTAAGGCCGTTGATCCAAAATTCACGCTGCCCAATGTGACCTTATAGACCGACGAACCGTTGTTGGCGTAATAGAGATCTCCGAATTGGTCAACCGCCACGGCGTTCGCAATGGTAATGTTCGTTCCCATTGCCACAATGAATTGGTCGTTCGGATTCAATGCCGAGGCCTCATAGGGAATCTCGTAGATCGCCGAGCTTCCGCTGTCTGCGACGTACATGTCACCCGCACCGTCGATGGCGACACCAACAACAGTTGTATATCCGCTGCCGAAGGAAACGGGAGTTGCGCTGTATCCGGGTGCAGTTGTGCTTGTGGCCGCAGTGGTCAACTGCAACTCATAGAGGGCACCGCCGGAGACATAATAAATATTGCCGCCGGCGTCGATCGCGATGGACGTAATCGGATTGTCCATGGAAGGCAATAAGACAGCGCCGGTCTTGAATCCATTGAACCCGTACTCTACAAGCAGTTCGTTGACGAGAGGGCCGCTGCTTATATTCGCACCCGGCCCGGCGCAGCAGGCAACGTCTGTCGCGATAAACACATCGCCGGTAGAATCCGTTGCTACGGCCGAACCGTTCCAATAGTAACTGATAGAGCCGAGATTGCCGATGATACCACTGAAAGTGGCCTCTGAGGCCGGTTGCGGCGTGCAGTTTGTGATCGGAACTTTATATAAACTTCCCGTGTCGCCGTGAAGGAAATATAGGTTGCCTTTTGCGGGGTCGATGGCAAGGGGAACGGGACGGTAGTTGTCGCCGCCTGCGGCTATAACCTTTGTGGCCGCTCCGCCTCCTGCGGGAATCTCATCCACCTCCCCGCCGTACTGCTCGATTGTGTAGATGTTTCCGCATGCGTCCAGAACAACATTAGACTCATCGCCCGCAAGGCCCGTCGCGGGGACCGTGTTCAATGTGGAAACCACGGCCACCGGCACCGAAGAACTGGCCTCGGACATTGCCGGCGACGCCACCAAGATCAGCGCCGCAAGCACTGTCAGCCACATGGTCCGCCGAGTCCAACCTTTCATCCAATCTTTCCTCAACATTTCAAGCCTCCAAAAAATGCGGCTCTGTGCCGCGTGTTGCCTGAGTTTCCTTTTCCGGCTTCCGGCTAACCTGCTCCGTCGCCCCGATTCCCTTCGCGTGAAGTGCGCGAGGGCGCAACCATGTTGTGCCCTCAACCGTGCTCAGAAGTTGTACTTCACGCCGAATTCAACGATGCGCACTCCAAATTTGTAGGGCGTATACCCGAAGCCGGCATTTTGCAGTGTCATCCCCGAAAGCGCCGCCGACTGCGAAAAAAAGCATCCCGCTCCGGTGGTCGTATTGCAGCTTGGATCGGCAAAAGTCAAATCTAGCGATGACAGGTTATTGTTGTTGAACGACGGGATGGGATGGTTGAGGAAATTGAAGCCCGACATGCGGAGCTGAAGCTGCTGCCGGTCGGTGATTTGAATGTCCTTATAGACGGAGAGATCCGAACTGAAAAAGGCCGGGCCATGCACATCGGGAAGAGTCCACGCCCCTTGCGTACCGAGTGCTGGAAGGCTGAAGCAGTTGCCGTTGACATACTGCCTCGACACCTGGGTTCCAGACAGAAGAGCCGAGTGCAGGCCTTTCCTCGGATCGCAGGTAACCGCGGGCTGCAAGAGATAGTCCGAGCTTCCAAGCCACTCCGGCGCACCGGCGAGTATACCGACATTGTTGCTTAACGCAGGACTTGTGTAGTAGCTCGCGGATGCGGACATGCTGTAGTTTGTGCTTCCATTGAGGACGGAGAGGTCCGGTCCGCTAGCCAGCTTTGTGATGCCCGAAAGCTCCCAGAAGTTCAGCAGCCAGCCCAGTTCGCGGTTGCCATGGAACTTTGTTCCCTCCTGGTAGGAATATGTGAAGTTCAATGACTGAGGTCGGTCAAAAGAGACGATTCCATAGTCATGATGCGGGTTTACCGGGTCCCCCGTGTTCCCCGTGTCATAGTTGCCGCGAACTCCCAGAGCTTTTGACAGCGTGTAGTTGGCTCCAATCACCAGGGAACCGCGCTGCTTGGTGAGCGACACCTGCAGCGCATTGTAATTTGCCCAGTTGGTATGGTGCGGAACGTAAATGCCCGTATAGTTGGGATAGGGCCGGTACTGATTTTCGATGATGCTGCTGGCTCCGATGGATACGATGGGGACGGTTTCGCCGGTTAGCGCGGTTCCGTTGATTTGGGGATCGGGACCGAAAAATGCGCCCAGGGGAATTACATTCTGGTTTTGCAGGCTATAGAGCGCGTTGGAGGTATTTCCCAGGGTGGCTAGATTCGCACTCTGGTTTCCTACGTAGGCAACCTCGAGCATCGAGCCAAACGGCAATTGCCTGTCGACCGTGAAGTTATAGTTGTAGGTGATTGGCTGTTCGTTGTCATGCGGGTCGTCGGCATAGACGGGGGGCGTGAAACCACCGGTGGCGGCGGTCGTGGTTACATTGGAAAAACCTACGGTGTTGTTGCTATAGAATCCACACTCGACAACCTGTGAACCCGTTTGGGTCGCGGTTTTCGGGTCATAGCCATTCATCAACTGGTCCAGCGTGCAGCTACTCTGAGTGCCATAGATGCTATGGTCTACGAGATTGATACCGGTGGTAACCGCGCCGGCGACTATGTTGTAAGAATCGCGCGAGCGGTAGGCTCCCCAGCCTCCGCGAAGGACTGTCTTTCCGTCGCCTCGCAGGTCATAGGCTACGCCCACACGGGGAGAGTAAAACAGAGGCCGGCTTCCAAAGCCTGCCACGGGTACGCTCGGCGTCAACTTATGCCACGTGATGCCAGGCCACGTGCTGGCGTCAAGAGTCATGCCCGTATCGAAGACATTGGGCAGAATCGGGCTATACTTCGTCGGATCCCATACAGCAGCGCCAACACCGTGAGAGTCGGCCCACGGAGGAAGATGGGAGAGCCGAATGCCGAAGGTAAGTGTCAGCTTTGAATTGACCTTCCACTCGTCCGTTGCATAGAACTCAAGCGTGTTGAAATACATATCCACACTTGGATCTGTGCTGCTTTGGCTGTAACCGCCGACGCAACCTGCCAGGAAGTTGGCCGTGGTATTTCCGAGCGACATAAAGGGTGGAGTGACATAAGTGCTGTCTGGAGGAGGTGTTTCTATGGGCGTCTGTTGGTTCGGATAACATCCCGTGTAGCGATTGAAGGAGATATTGCCGTTTGCGTCGCTGCCGAGAGTAACCTGGTTGTTTCTCGTCTGCTCTGCATAGACGCCCACCTTAATCGTGTGCGTGTGATAGACCTTGGTCAGATTGTCGCTGACATTCCAGGAGGATTTCCTGAGATATTGGCTGCCCGGAGGCACATTTCCAAAGGAAAAGTTGGGAATGCCGGTCGACTCAAAGGAATTGATGCGCGGTAGCTGGTTGACGCCGTTCTTCAAAGGTCCGCCATCATATCCTGCCGTGACCCAGGGAGTACCGGTGTCAAGGGCCAAAGACCGATTCTCAAACTGCTCCGGCTGATCGAAGTACAATCCGGATGCGGCGAGCTCGTTCGTCATGGTGCTGCTCAAGACCTTCGTCAAGTTGAGCGACGCATAATTCGAGTTACCATGCGAATCCAGGGGCGTTGGAAAGGGGATGGTATCTGGAGGGTTGTAGTAAACGTTATTCAAAGGCGACTGGGTGTTCACCTTCTCCCAGTTATAAGTACCATATAACTTCAGCGAATCTGAGAAGCTCTGGTCCACACGGCCGTGGAACTGGAAGCCGTTATTGCCCGCCATCACGTTCTTGGCCCAGTTGTAGCCATCGGAGGCATAGCCATTTGCGGTTTGCGGGACGCGATTGATGGCCGGATAGAGCTGGGTATATGTGGCCATCGCTGGATTGATTTTGGTGAGGATTCCGTTGGTGATGGTGTTATTGTTCTGATCGATTCCGGTCGGCGAGTGGCAATCGCCGCCGATGTTGGAATAGGCGGCGGCAATGAGGTAGTCAGTGGCGCATCCTGCTTCGATGCCAACAAGGTTGTCCGGATTAGGAGTTGGCGGTGCGTAAGGCGTATTCAATGCCAAGGCGAGAGCCTCGTTGGAGAGGTCTCCGCCCAACATGCGAGGAGTGGGGATGAACGCGTATTGCGGCCCCGCGAACGATCCATTTGCATTGGTTAGCTGATCGTAATACTCGAATCCCGCCCAGAAGGTGAGCCTTTTGCTCTCGTTGAAATGAGTAAAGGGTATTTTGACCGGTCCGCCGATCGTGCCCCCAGGATACAAATACCTCGATGGCGCCTTGGCGACGACAGGGGTTTGGTTGTTCGACAGCCAGTCATTCGAGTTGAAAATATGATTTCGAGCGTAGCCGTAAAGCGATCCGTGATATGCAGTTCCGCCCGATTTGCCGATCGCGTTAATGACGATCGGCCCTTTGGCTTCGTCGGCGCCGAAGTTGGATGTTTGCACATTGACTTCCTGCACTTGATCCATATTGATGTTGGCGGTCGTGCCTCCCATGTCGCCGGCATCGATCACCTGGGCTCCGTCAGAAGTGATGCTAACCAGGCCTTGCTGGGGTGCGGCTCCGTTGGCGCCGTAACTGCCAATGTTCCCCGATCCAAAGCTGGTCGTCGTGTAATCGGCACCCGAATTATTGAGGCCCGTTCCCGCATTCAAGGCGAAACCGGGTAGCGCGCTGACCAACTCCAGCGCATCGCGCCCGGTGGTAGAGAGCCGGGCAATATCGTCCGCGCTGATCAGGGTGCTGTGTTCGCCTGAGTTCTGCGCAACGCCTGCCGTCTCGGCCGAAACCACCACAGATTCAACGACCTGCCCGACGGTTAACTCGATTTTCGGTATGGTGAGGCTGTCACCGGGATGCACCTCGACGCCGGTTACCTTCCAAGACCTAAAGCCCGTCAACGTGACTTGGATGCTGTAGGTCGCCGGTTGCACCGCGACGAAGGTGAAATAGCCCTCGCCATTGCTTTTCGCAACGCGAGTTGCTTTGCTGGCCTCATTGATGAGAGAGACCTTTGCGCCTGGCACCAGGGCGCCAAGGGAATCACGAACTGACCCGGCGATCGATGAGGTTGTCTGCGCCTGGGCTGCCGGGATGAAGAGCAGCAACCCTGCCGTCAAGAGGAAGGTGCACCACAGCCGTTTTTGTGCATGGAGCTGTGCAAACAAGGTGCGGAGAGGGTGGATCATTGAATTCGACAAAACGTGCCTCCAAATTTGAGAGCCTTCACTTCCGGCTCATAAGTAAATCGATTTCCTGCCTGAACCTGAAATATGCCCGCTCAGATTTCGGCGGTCCGCGAAACAACTCGGTTCATTCGTCCTCACTTCATATCGAAGCGGCCTGGCGCTGAAACAACCCAAAGAATGCACTCGGGATGACCGCGATGTAAGGCCTGGTTCCCTCTTCGCTCGTTGGTTGAGGTTCTGTTGTCCTGCGAGAGGTGTGCCCCTCAAGTCACTCCTCTCCCCGGCGAACGCGACTCTGAACAGGAAAACTGGATCTCCCAAATATGCCCAATCGTTAGTCGCCCCGCACTCGGTCCGGACCCCTACACTGCAAAACCAGTCCTCTGTCTGACTGAGGAACCTTATGCCGGGCGAGAACCGATTCGAAAGGTTAATCTTGTACGGTCTCGTACGGCAGGTTTCATCAACAATGTACAAACACGTACATGATTGATTAAAGGTCGTATAGATTGGGTGTGCCAAGCGGAGTGTCGGTCCCGTTGCATTCCCGTACCGATGCCCGCTATCATGGGGGGCTGTAGAGATCGACGCCGTCGAGCAGGAGCGAGATCATGCCGGAAATCTCCGTCCTGTCTTCCCGGGAGGCAGAACGCGACGAACTAGATGCAGTCGTGGAAGCACTGGCGAGACTCCCGCGCCTGTCGCGCTTGGCACGCTATCTAGGGGAGAAGTACTTTCTAGGCGAGGGTGACCAGCTCCACGAATACAACATTGCAACAGAGGTCTTTGGCCGATCAAAGACCACATTCGACGCCGGAGAAGATGCGATCGCGCGGGTTGAGGCTCACCGGTTGCGCAAGAAACTAAAGGAGTTCTACGAAAAAGAGGGCAAAGACCACCCGCTACAATTCTCGCTGCCGGCCGGAAGCTACGTTCCACATTTTACAAGTCGTACAGAGAAGCTTCCACCCGCTCCTTTCGACGAACAGCCGGAAACGCGCGAGCCGCGCAGTGAGCTTCTTCCTGTACTGGAAAATGCGCCTTCGGCAGACGATGGGACGGAGAGAAGCGGAAAACCCACACTTGGGCTGAAGGGTCAGAGGCGGCTATACGCCTTCCTGGCCGCCGTAGCCGCTCTTGCCGTTTTGGGGATCTACCTGGCCCTTCATTCCAGCGCGATTAATAGAGGCATCAATACGGGAAACACTCCCACTCAACTTCAGACCGCTTCGCAGCCCTTTGTCTCCAATTCGGCATCGTTGCCGATTCGCATCATCGCCGGCTACACTGGGCAGCCCCGCATCGACAGTGCCGGCTCGGTTTGGGAGGCAGACAAGTATTTTCATAACGGGGGAATCTGGACCCGTTCTGCGGGCTCCATTGCCCGAACCAGCGATCCTCTTCTCTTTGAGCAATGGCGGACCGGGGATTTCTTCTACGATATTCCTCTGAAGCCCGGCGTCTATGAATTGCACCTCTATTTCATCATTCAAGACAACAGCCTGGAAGCCACCACGTTTACAGTTTCAATCAACGGAAACCAGGTCCTTTCAGGCTTTGACGTGAATTCGGATGCTTTGGGAGAGAACGTCGCAGATGAAAGAATCTTCCGCGATGTCTCTCCTGACAAAGACGGCTTTCTTCACCTCAGCTTTACCAGTGAGCGCGGAGCACCTTCGCTCAATGCGCTTGAGGTCTTGCCGGGGATTCCGCACAAACAAATCCCCATCCGCCTGGTCACGCAACCCACGTCCTTTACCGACCATGATGGCCAGTTCTGGCGGCCGGACAACTACTACATGAACGGCCGCCTCTCAACCCAGCGCCAACAGATCGCCGGGTCGCCCGATCCTGATCTCTTTGCTACAGAACGCTACGGGCATTTCACCTACGCCATCCCCGTCGATACGCGCGACCGATACACGCTCGTGCTGCATTTCGCCGAATTCTACTTTGGTCCGCACGCATCGAACGTTGGTGGGACGGGAAGCCGTGTCTTCCGTGTGATGTGCAACGGCGCCACGCTTCTTGACAACTTCGATATCTACAAGGAAGCAGGAAGCCTTCATGCGCTCACCAAAAACTTCTATCACTTGAAGCCGACGGCGCAAGGAAAACTGAATCTCACATTTGAGCCAATCGTGAACAATGCCACGGTCTCCGGTATCGAAGTCATCGACGAATCGGAATAATCCAGCGGTAATGCGCCTCTATCTTCCTGGAATGATAAACACGCTTTCAGAAGTGGCGGGAATCGTCACCGAAAAGCTGCTGCCCAATCCCTCCAGCTTGCTTTGTGTTGGGCCCGAGGCCGGCCAGGGACTGTTCAGAGTAAAGTTGGCGCGACCAAAGTCATAGCGGATGCCGCGAGCGGCAAGCGGAACATCCGAAATCGTCACATTGACCAGATAGGGCTGGTTGGGGTGCTTGTTGATGAGCAGCAGTGCCACGCCGCCATCCGTGCGCTTTACAGCATGAACGGAGAGCATGGGCGTGCTGGATTGGGCCTCAACCAGCACGTCGCCGGGGCCCGCAGCCTTGGCGGCCATTTGCATGCCATAATAGGCCTCGGCTGGAGTATCGAGCGGTACATCTTTACCATCGGAAAGGAAGCCGGCGTGTAACTCCAGCCAGTCGACCGTGATGGCTCCGGCCTCAAACCAGGTCAGATAAGTATCCGTAGCAAAGATCGAGCGCGTCGCGCCACTACCTCCTCCATTGGTTTCGGTGACAGCAATGGGGATGTTCCTCTGCGATGCCCCCGCATACCGGGCGATCTCATCGCGCAGCGCCGAAACCTGGGGCTTGATGTCCTCAGTCACAGTCAAATCGGTGGAACTTGTCTTGGGATACCAGTGGACGATGACAAAATCGATCTTGTCCTTCACTTCCTTGAGCAGAGCCTCGTTGCCAGTCCCAGGACTGGAGTCCGGCATATCGACGCCCACTCCGATCTTGATGCTTGGATCGACCGCTTTCATGGCGCGGATAAATTCGAGAGCATTCCTGCCATAGGACGTCTGCGAAAGCGCCGGATTTCCTTTCCGGCTTCCGCCCTTGGGCGCATGCAGGTCCATCTCCCACTCCGTGCCGAAGTAGCCATTCCCGCCGATCTCATTGCCGATCTCCCAGTAGCGGATCTTCCAGCCCTTCTCCTTGTTCGCATATCGAACCCAATCGGCAGCTTCAGCGGGATCGCCGCCGCCGGTTCCGGCCGCATTGGAGCCGTAGTTAACGGTGACGATCGCCTGCGCGCCAGACGGCAGCACATCCTTGGTCATGAAGTTGTCGAAGGTGTCGTTGGCATTGATGTAGATATTGGCGTCAGCCGTCGCCGAGTGCGACTTCCAATGATAGATATCCGAGTAAGAGCCCCCAGGAAAACGCAAGGCAGCCACTCCGGCAGCCTTCAACTTGTCCTGCAGGTCGGGCGGCGTAAAAGCGTTGTCATAGATACTTGTATGTACACCATATCCGGCCTCGGGCACCACGGCAAGTTCAGTCTTCATGTTCACTTGCACACTCGCTGTTTTCTGCCCACAAAGCGTAGTGGCGAACATTAAGAATGCCAGTAAGACACCGCAGATGGTCCGACTCAGGTGGACTCCGGCGAGGCTGGAGCTCTTCGCGCTTGATGAAATCATATCTTCGAAGTCCTCTGGCCGATTCGCCGAAACGAAGTTGCATGGTCCGAAAAGCCGAATCGGGTACACCCCAAGAATATAGTTCTCCGGCCTGGCCGTAAGACCAGTTCTTCTCGCTCGTCACCAGAACAATCAGCAAATATGGCGTTTCAT
>Ga0181535_10000250_pt1 | contig 82538 bp, 73 predicted proteins | sample PEATcosm2014_Bin_44_FD_119774 | JGI IMG/M metagenome (GOLD analysis project Ga0181535, IMG submission 119774) | Peatland microbial communities from MTU Mesocosm Facility, Houghton, MI, USA - PEATcosm2014_Bin17_30_metaG | ecosystem: Environmental > Terrestrial > Soil > Wetlands > Peat | place... | reverse complement strand
GAAAACTGGCCCCGGCCCGGAGGGTTGTGGAGAAAATCGGGCCATACTTCATTCTCGCCCTCGACAGTGGGGCCGCCACAGCCTTCGGGCTCGGCTTCGTCTGGCCCGATTTTCTCTCGCAACACTGCACCCTGGGAATTAGATGACAGGCCCTAGCGCTTCCGCCTGGCATGAGCCGATCTCAGCTGGCGTATTCGTGCTGGCCGACACCAATCAGGCTGGCTGACTGGAGTTGCTTCTGTTGATTCTTGACGCCGCCTTGTGTTCGTACATCGCCGCATCAGCACGGGCCAGGAGAGCCTTCATCGTCTCGTCTGGGATGAGTTCCGCCAGGCCAATCGATGCATTTACGCGCAGTTTTTGCGGGCCGAGTCTTCCGTTGATTGTGTAGTTTCCACAAACCCATTTGCTCAGCCTTTCAGTTTGGGCCCTTGCTTCGGACAAGCTGCAGTCGAGCACAATAATGAACTCATCGCCGCCCCAGCGCCCCGTCACGTCCGTCGAACGGCATGCGGAAAGAAGTTCAGTCGCGAATTGTTTGAGCAACTCATCGCCGGTCAGATGCCCGTATTCGTCATTTACATTCTTAAAGCCGTCGATATCGACAATTGCTACGCAAAAGGCGACTCCAGCAGCGATATGGCGTTCGATCAGGCTCTCCGCGCACAGACGGTTACGAAGCCCGGTGAGCGCATCGCGGGAGGCGACTTCCTCGGCTTCCTCCAACTTCGTCTGGTAGGCGGACACCTGCTCCCTGAGCCGATCGATAGCGGCCTTTCCCTCTTCGGTCATGCGCTCAATGGAGGTCTTGAGCTCCGCGGCGCTCTTTTCAATAGACGCACGAATCTCAGACAGATCGTCCAGGCTGGCAATTGCCGTGAGCCTGGATGTGACCTCGTGGATCTGTCCAGCGCACCGTTGATCTCTTGCGCCGACGGATTCCGCTGTCCTGGCCATTACGAGGAGAAGTTCTTTCACCTCGTCGCTCTTCTGTTGGTAATGCCTGGCTGTGCGTCTTCCCCAACCCGCTAGCTGTTCCTGCACTTGCCGGTCTGTGGCCAGCAGTGTCTCGCGGTTCAGGTCGCTGGACAAGTTGCGATTCAGATCGCTGAACTGCTGCTGAAGGCCCTCGCCAAGGCCGGGACAAGCATCCAAGCTGCAGTTGCCCATGACTACGAGAGCCGAGCTATAGGCGGCGATGGCTGCCGAGAGGATTCCGCTGCGATCCTGCTCACTGTTCAGGCTGGAGCTGTGGGGGGGACAGAGTCCAGATATTTCTTCAGCGAGATCATTGGCCCTCGAAGCAGAACATTCGCGCAGGAATCCAGCGCGGACGGATTCTCTCTCCTTATCGGCAGAGCCTTGCGGATTCTTTATCCCTTTGTCGACCGCGCACTTGTGAAGCGCTCGACTCGATTGCGAAGCTGATGGATGTGGCAACGGCTGCGGATCTCAGATGAGCCGAACCCAGTACACAGCCTGCGCGATTCGCAATGAATGAGGCACCCGAAGAGCCATGCATGTTTTTTTGATCGAGTTAGATAACAGCATCAGGGGTGAATTGGAGACGTTTTCAGCTCAGTGCTGCAGCGGCGAGCGGTATAACAAAAACTTGCCTCAGTTGCACTTTCCCTGTATTACGGAAGTGTACCCTGAAGTGCGCGGAGTGCCACGAAAGCGTTATGGCAATCTCGCGGGAATCACCGATTCTAGAGTCTGGACGTCTTGAAAGATTGAGGTTGTTGCCTTGGACTGGAGTAAACTCCCGGATCTCGCAGCGGTCACGCTGCTGGCGTGCGCCTTTGCGGCAGTGGCACGGCGCAGTCCGGCGTCTACCTCAACGCTGTGGCTTACAGGCTGGGTATTGATCGCGCTGCACTTTGCAGCAATCATCTTTGCTCCCGCCGTTGGAGAATTTGGCGCCATTGCAACCTTTATCGGTCTAGCTTCTCTTACCTGGGCAGGCACGCTCTTCATTTGGTCATCGGTTCGCTACCGCACGGAGCGCTCAAGTCGTTGGATGATGAGCACATTGCTCGGGACGAATACGCTCTATATTGCACTTATCGTGTTTAGCCCTGAGGTGTCCTGGGCGCTGACTCTTGCGGCGGCTCTGTTCGGCGCGTTGCCACTCGCAATCACTGTGCTGAATCTGCGTACGGGCAATCATCCACTGCGTTGGGTTTCGGTTGTACTTTATTCCGCACTTTCCATATTCCTTTTCATCTTTCAATTTCGATCGGGCAACGGCTCGGAAATTGCTTTAAACGCCGTTCTTTTTACCGTCTACTTTAGCTGCTGCATTCACTTCCTGTATACCTACAGGGGCGTGACAACGGGCGGATTGATCACCATAGCCGGATTTTTTGCCTGGGCAGCGGTGTTTGTGCTTGCTCCGGAAATCTATGCGTTTCTACCCAACATTCATCTTGAGAGTGGAGTCTGGAATCTGCCCAAATATGTGGTTGCCGTAGGCATGATTCTGCTAGTTCTTGAGGAGCAGATTGAACACAATAAGTATCTTGCCCTGCACGACGAGTTGACCGGTCTTCCGAATCGCCGACTCTTCCAGGACAGATTGGACAACGCCTTGGAGCGCGCTCGCCGGGCCCAATCGCACACAGCCTTGCTGCTGATCGACCTGGACCAGTTCAAGCAAGTGAATGACGTATACGGCCATCACATTGGAGATCTACTGCTGAAGCACGTCGGTAAAGTATTTTCCGATCGCGTTCGGCGGTCTGACACCGTGGCGCGAACCGGGGGCGACGAGTTCTCAGTTGTTCTGCATGAACCTACAAGCCGCGAAGATGCCGAGCGTGTTGGCAACTCTCTGATTGAATTGCTCAATGAGTCCTTCGAACTAGACAATCGGACGATGCGGATCGGCGCCAGCTTTGGCATTGCTGTCTTTCCGGAGGATGCAAACGATGCGGAGGGATTGTGCATAGCGGCGGATCTTCGGATGTATGAGTTCAAGCACAAGACCGGACTTTTAGCCGGGAAATCCCGTCCCCCCGTGTCGGCACTGTTCCCACACGTTGAGATGGAGTCTGGTTCCCGACAAGCTGGATAGAAGAAGACCGCATATGCATTGATTGCTTTTCGTCGCGTCTCACATATCACAGGAAGCAACAAAGCAACGGCCCGGAATTCAGCTCCGGGCCGTTGCTTTGTTTCCTGCTGATGCTGTCGATTACGCCGGACCACCGGGACCGCGCCCACCGCCGGGACCACCTGGACGGCGACGACGGCGACGACGGTTATTGTTGTTCGCCGGAGGCCGTCCCGCGCCGGCTGCTTGGACGGCCGGTACCGGTGCACCTTCAGCGCGGTTGAAGTTAGGCTCGGTCTCCTCGTCGAACTCCTCGCCACCCTCTTCGTCGAAATCATCTCCGCCTTCGATGAGGATGGTGCTCTGGTTGGATTTCGGCTGGCGCTCATCGAATTCGTTCCGTGGCCTTACGGGCGCAACGGGGGCTGGCTGGGGCTCGGTGACAGTGTCCTCAGCATCCGCCGTTTCAGCAACAGGAGCCGATTGAACGAGCTTCGCTTTCTGTTCCTTGATCAGCGCCTTGCGGCTGAGCTTGATGCGATTGCCCTCGATTGCAAGAACCTTCACCATCACCTGATCGCCTTCGCGCAACTCGTCCTTCACTTCCTTCACGCGATGCTCGGCGATTTCGGAGATGTGAAGCAGGCCGTCGGTGCCGGGGAAAAGTTCGACGAACGCGCCGAACTCCGCCAGGCGAACCACCTTGCCGAGATAGGTCTTCCCGATTTCCGGAACGGCGGTGAGGTCGCTGATCATCGACAGGGCCTTCTTCATGCCATCGGTATCGCATGAGGCAACGCTGACCTTGCCGGTGTCGTCTACATCGATTTTGGCACCGGTTTGTTCGATGATGCCACGGATGGTTGCACCACCCTTGCCGATCAGGTCACGAATCTTCTCGGTGGGAATCTGCACGGTCTCGATGCGAGGCGCGTATGCAGAACGCTCCTGGCGAGGTCCATCCAGCACGGCGTCCATCTTGTCGAGGAGGAAGATACGACCGCGGCGAGCCTGCTCCATTGCCTGCTGCAGAATCTCGCGCGTGAGGCCGCCGATCTTGATGTCCATCTGAAGAGCGGTTATGCCCTTGCGCGTGCCGGCGACCTTGAAGTCCATGTCGCCGTAGTGATCTTCGGCGCCGGCGATGTCGGAGAGGATTGCGTAGTCATCGCCTTCCTTCACGAGTCCCATGGCGACGCCAGCAACCGAGCCCTTGAGCTGGATGCCGGAGTCGTAGAGCGCCAGGCTGGCTCCGCAGACCGAGGCCATCGACGAAGAGCCGTTGGACTCGAGAATGTCGGAGACAATGCGGATGGAGTAAGGCGACTCGTCGGCGCTGGGAAGAACCGCAGAGATGGCGCGCTCGGCAAGTGCGCCGTGGCCAATTTCGCGCCGGCCGGTGCCGCCCATACGGCCTGTCTCGCCAACGGAGAACGGCGGGAAGTTGTAGTGGAGCATGAAGTTTTTGCGCTGCTCGCCTTCGTAGCTCTCGAGGCGCTGACCGTCGTCCGCGGTGCCGAGCGTGGCGGTAACCAACGCCTGGGTCTCGCCGCGAGTGAACAGAGCCGAGCCGTGTGTACGGGGCAGAACGCCGGTCTCAATCGTGATTTCGCGAATCTCGTCGAATGCGCGGCGATCGGGACGGATGTGCTCCTTGGTTACCTGCTCGCGGAAGAGACGCTCGCGGAGGTGCTCGTAATAGGTGCCGAGCTTCTTCTTAGCGGTCGGATCGTCAGCGGGCAGATCGGCTACCAGCTCGTCTTTAATCTTCTTGATGAGCGCGTAGCTTTCCGTCTTGCCGTGGGTCTTGGTGTCGAGAGCGTCCTTGAGGCGATCGCCGATCTTCGTCTTGAGCTCCGCGTAATACGCTTCGTCGAACTCTGGCGCGGTGAAGGCCCGCTTGGGCTTGCCGGCCTTTGCAACCAATTCGTCGATTGCCACAACGATCTTTTTGATCTCGGTATGGGCAAACTCGATGGCTGCCAGGATTACCTCTTCGGTCTCTTCCTTGGCGCCCGACTCGATCATGACGATTCCGTCTTTGTGCCCTACGACCATGATGTTGACGGTGGTGGCAGCGCGCTCGGCATAGGTGGGGTTGATGACGAATTCGCCGTTCACACGGCCAACGCGCACTGCGCCAACCGTGGCGCTGAACGGAATATCGGAGAGAGCCAAAGCCGCGGCGGCGGCGTTGATGCCGACCACGTCGGGGTCGTTTTCCTTGTCGGCGGAGAAGACCAGCGCGATCACCTGGGTCTCATTGCGGAAACCGTCAGGGAAGAGCGGACGAATGGGACGATCGATCTGACGGCAGGTAAGAACTTCCTTTTCGCTGGGCCGGCCTTCGCGCTTGATGAACCCGCCGGGGATGCGGCCACCGGCATAGGTGTACTCGCGGTAATCCACCGTGAGGGGGAAAAAGTCGATTCCCTCCCTGGGATCGGGAGAAGCTACTGCTGTGGCCAGGACAACTGTTTCGCCAGTGGTCACCAGTGCGGCGCCAGAAGCCTGCTTGGCCATGCGCCCGGTCTCAAAGACCAGCCGCTTGCCGCCGGCAAGCTCGACAGCTACTTCATGCTTGGTAGACATAGAGTCCTCTTTTCGTTTTTTTCGCTTGGGAAACTTGTGGGGGGAATGCTGCGGAGGGTGCGGAAATAAAGGCGGTGATTCCGGCGCCTGAAACGGCAAGCGATACAGAGCGGTCAGCGCTCAGAAGCGCGAGCACTGTCGGCTTGTGTAACTTATGCCGCGCCGGGACAGCACACAGACGATAGCTGTGCGCCGTCCCTGGCAGCAGGTTGCGTTCGCCAGGTACACCATGGCCCCAAGTTCTGGGTGGAACAGGAGCCGTGACCAATTTCCGGTCTGGGCGCTTCCGGGTCAAAGTCAGCTTTCTGATTACTTGCGGATACCGAGTTTGCCGATTACGTCGCGATAGCGATCAGAATCATGCGTCTTCAGGTAATCCAGCAGGCGGCGGCGTTTGCTGACCAACTGCAGGAGGCCACGCCGTGAAGCGTGATCCTTCTTGTGGGTCTTGAAGTGCTCGGTCAGTTCACCAATCCGCTCACTCAGAATGGCGATCTGGACTTCCGGTGAACCGGTGTCCGTATCGTGAGTGCGGAAACGTTCGATCAGGTCGGTTTTCTTAGCAGTCGCCAGCACGGCGTCAGTTACTCCTCTTGTCTTCTCAGGTCCACTTCTTAAGTGTCTAGTGTGAGATTACCATGAACGCGCAGCCCTGCGCCATGGGCCTGCTGGCCGGAACCTGAAAGTAAACCCCTTGTGTCCAGAAGCTGGCCGATACCTGGAAATAGGCGTTCCAGCGAAGCCTGCAAATGTCACACGGAATCGAACAGTTCCTTTAAGAACCTCTGATTAAGTCTTATTCCATGTCGAGCATTGCCTCAGGGGATAAACAGGCTGCGGAAAAAGGGCTGATTTTGGTTTTTAGGTGAAGACGAATTCTGCAAGGGATAAATGGGTGGGTTAAAACCCACCCCTACCAGCCCGCGTTTATTTTGCTGGGTTTGCGGCACGACTGAAGTCGTGCCCTGTTACAAAGCCTTTAGGTTCTGTACACAGAACGAGTTTTTCCGCAGCCTGTAAAGCCCTCGTTGATTTTGCGGCATTTGCGGCACCCTTCGACTCCGCTCAGGGCAGGCTTTGAAGCTGTGCCCTTTCAAAACTTCGGCTTATCCCTTCCTACTCTTTCCCGCACAAAACGCGGGAAAGGATGGGGCACCCACACAGTGTTTAGTTGCCGGATCAATAAGACACAGCTCATGGCTGCGGGGCCGACCAATAATTGGCCCGCGCAACGATCCGGGCGCCGTAGTCCTGCGCGGTTCGCACCCGGATGGTGTGCAAGCCAGGGGATGGGTCCGAAGGGCTAAAGGTGATCAGATAGCGGTTGCGCATATGTTTGGCTGCATCGACTACGCGCTCCTCAAACCGCTTGTCGCCCGTAAACGTGGTGTACTCGCCTCCGCTCATTCTGGAAATCTCTTTATTCACATTCTTTTTAAACGCTTTAACGGCCATGATCAAGGTCGAAACCATGTTCATTGTGGGCTGGTCACCATTGCCGACCAAGTCGTCCTTCACGTCGTGGAGGAGTTCGGCACGCGCAGGCGAAAAGGACACGCTCAAGACCAGCACATCAGAACCGCCAATCTTCTGAATTAATTGCGCGACCTTGGTGTGCTTGCTGCCATGGTCGCGCTCCTCGCTGATGAGAAGCAGGACGCGGCGGAACTCCTTGGGCTGGGTCTCAAGCAGATCGACGGCGGAGCTAATGGTGTCGAGGATCGCCGCTCCACCATCGCCCGGCTCCAGATGATTGAGAGCATCGTTGATGGCCTCGCTGGAGTGCGTGTAATCGCGAATCAAATGAGGCTTTGAATCGAATCCCATCAGAGCCGCTTCGCTTTTGGGGTCTGTCAAAAACAGATCGAGCAAAGGCCCAAGCTTGGCCAGTTTGTCGAATTCGAGCACGCTCACGCCGCCCTGCTCAACAGCAACAACCAACGCCACCGGCGCGGTGTCCATCTCCTCCTGCACGCGAATCTTTTGCGGCACGCCATTGTCTTCAAGGACAAAATCGCCCTGCTTCAGGCCGTAGAGGATTCCGCCACCGCGTTTCTCTACCAGAGTTGGCACCAGCACCTCAGTGGCTGTCACACGCAAGGTTGTGGTATCGGAATTGGCGGTTGGCATTGATTGAGGAGGTTCGATGGGAGGTAACTGCTGCGATGCCGCCGGCAGCGACGAAACGAACGCGCAGAGCGCCAAACAGGGTAATACAGATCTCATGCCAGAAAAGACTCCAGAGAGCAATCATCCGTTATCTGCTATCAGTTGTTGGCAGTTGAACAACTGGTCCGAGACAATTGAAGACTATGCAGGAACTGCCAAGCTAATAGCCTGAGAACTTGAAAGCGACTTCAAGCCCGCTTGCGTGCCTCTCGCTCCAGCCGGCCAGTCCAAGCAAGAAAACTCAACAGCTCCCAACGCGAGGCCCATACAAAGCTCATGATGCTCTTGATCGTCAAGGTCTCGGCACGTTGCCCGGAGTAAGTCTCTACCCGCCAACGGATGTATTCGCTTCGCCACGGGGCCAGCCGATGGCCGCGAGTCGCATTCCATAGAAAACGAAGAGGAGCTAACAAGGCGTGTCCTTTTCGTTTGAGTATAGACGGGCCAGACGAAATCGGTTTGCACACGCTTAGCCGAAAACATGAATGGGTGGATACGAGACTCAGTTACACTGGCCGAGCAACTTTAAGAAACTCCCTTAAATCTTACTAAACAGACTATTTGATGTGGACCCTAATTGCGCGATCACACTCTCGAGCGCCGTCTGCTGTGTCTCCGCCAGAGTGAGCTGCGTGGAGACACTGGCATAATCGGCCTGCATCAGGGTGGTTTGCGCGGCGGTTAATTGGGTCTGCTCACTGGCAACGGCGTCTGTGGCGGACGTCAGGTGGGTGATGGAGTTATCGATCGTCACGCGCTGTTGGGAAACGTAGTTCAATGCAGTACTCACGGCGTTGGTGTCGGCTACGGCCTGGGTCGTGTTGACGGCGCCGCTTGCATAGTCGGCCACAAGGCTATTGAGCGCCGCAAAGACACTGTTCGAACCGCTACCCTGGAAGATCTGGTCGCCGGGAACATTCAACTGTATTTTTCCGCCATTGGGCATCTGGAGGTAATTGATATTCTCGTCGCCGCTGTAAGTGGTGACAGCAGGCGAGGTGGCCGTCGAAGTGGAAAACGGCGCAGTGGATGTCTGCCCTCCGGCAAAGATGTATTGCCCTTGATAGCTGGTGTTTGCCAGCGTGGTTATCTCGCCGAGAATTCCCGCAATCTGACTGGAGATCGACTTTACATTGCTGGAATTCATGGTGCCGTTATTGGCGCTCGTAGCCAAGGTAATAACCTGCGTAAGCTGTGAGACCACACTCCCAAGAGCTGAGTCGGCCACCTGAAGCTGTCCCTTAACAAGGCTTGAGCTTTGAGTGAATGAGTCATCCTGCTGCATCTGGTTGAGCAGCAGCACATTCTGGCCGGAGGCCACTGGATCTGTGCTGAGCGAGGTCACGCGCACGCCGCTCGATAGCTCGGAGGTCAACTGCTGGAGGCTGGATTGTGTCTGATCAAGAGATGTCGTCAGGCTCGATAGATACGTTGGATCCACTCGCATTTCTTTGCTCCTCCAGACCGGATGTCCTTTCGATTGCAATGCGCATGCGCCGGCATGCGAGCCTGGCAATTTGCTTTAGGTGACGGTCGCCTGCTCTCCCAGATTCAAGACTGAGGCCATAACCGTGTTCAGGATCGCAAACATCTGCGAGGCCGCCTGGTAGCTGCGTTCCATGGTTGTGAGCGCAGCCGCTTCGTCATTGAGATTGACGCTGGAGAGCGCGTTGCTCTGCGTCTGCAATTGGGTGACGGAGGCGGTCTGCGCCGTGTTTTCGGTCTGCACATTGGAGACGGTGGACCCCAGCGTCGACACAAAATTCGAGTAGAAATTCGTCGGAGTTTGTCCGTTCACGATCGTCTGGCTAGCCAGGCTCGCCATGGCGATCGCGTTCGAATTGTCGCCTGTTCCCTGGCCCAAAGAGGCGGCAGTTACCAGATCCGGATCGGTCATGACGGCACTCATCGCCGCTGCGCAGCCCGACACGTCCGTGTCGCCAGATGCCGTGTTCGCCACCAGCGTAGGCGGCGGAGAGAAGATATCCAGAGTCCAAGCACCGGTTGTGGAGGAAGTGACGGCGGCTCCGGTCGCGCCATTCGCATCGGTCCCCGCATTGTTCTGCGCATTGGTCTTGGTTGTTATTGAGTAAGCCAATTGATCGAGCGAGGCAAGGGTGTTGGGGATGTCCGTATCGCGCGCCGTGAGATCTCCGCCCAGCGAGCCGCCTCCTGAAGCCAACTGCGCGGTCGCATCCGCCGACCCAACAAAAAAATGTGTAACTCCTGACACCGATCCGCTCGTTATCTGGTAGTTCGACCCGTTGGAAACCAGCAACTGTCCAGAGGTGGTGGTGATCGAGAGGCCGTTGTTTTCTGTCGATACCTGGTTGATTCCGATCAGTTGCGAGAGTTGGCTCAGATCCAACTGCCGCTGATCCTCGAGCGTACCCGCATCGGCATTCGGGGAGATGGATTGAATCTGCGTATTCAGTTGCGCAATCGCGCCGGTTAGCGCGTTCACCTGGCTGACCACCCCGATCGCATCCTGGTCCAATCCCGAGCGCTGCTCATTCAGGCTCTTCGCCGCGCTCGAAACATCGTTCGCCAGCGTAGACGCCGAAGAAAGAACACTCGTGCGCAGTGAGCTGTCGGTGGGATCGGCTTCAAGCGACGAAAAGGATTTGAAAAACCCAGTGATATCGCTGCCAATATCTCCCGCGGTTGAGCTGGTCGAACCTGAGTCCGGCGTAAACAGCGCCTGGATAGAGTCGAGCGCCGTCAGACGCGAACCGGAGGCCGAGGCCAACTGCTGCTGCTGGTCAAGGCGCTCCAAGAGTACGCGGTCGCGTTGGGATTCCGCACCGGTCTGTGTAGCCCCGTCCCCGACCAACGTCCCCTTGATCAGGATGGGGTCGTTCTCCTGCCAGGTGGGCGTTTCCTTCGTGTATCCGGGAGTGTTTGCATTGGCAACATTGTTCGCGACAATATTCAGCGCGGATTGGTCCGCGTCGAGAGTTTGCGACATCATGTTCAATGCGGAGCTAATTGTTCCCATTGACGCTCACCGTATTACCTGTTGCCGCGTCTGCCGTTCGGCGTATTCCAGCCGTACGGCTCGCAGATCGCGCAGCCGGTTCATCACGCTCAGATTGGCCTGCGTCGCCTCCAACACTCTCGCGAAGACCGCCATATCCACCGCGGCCTCACGGGACTGGCGGGCCAATGCCTCGCGCCCATTCCCGCTCATGGACGTCAGGCTTCGGTTCAGGGCCTGGCACGAGAAGGCAAGCTCTTCCAGGCGGTCAGGATCCAGACGCGCCAGTGCCTGCGATGCTTCCACAACCAGCGCCTTCAGTTCCGGATGCTCCCTGAGCGTTCCTATTGCCCGCATGACCCGCTTCCCTTTCACTGCTCCAAGGCTGCACTTTCCGGCGTCGTTGGCCAATTCTTAACTGCTCGTCCAATTCCCTTGCCCGGTCCTGTTGGCAAGGTTCTTCAACCCAGCTCCGGTTCAACCAGCTTCGCCCAACCCGGCTTCTTGCTATTGCTGGCTGCCCAGCATCGCGGCCACTATTTTGGACGCCACGGCGGAGGCCGGCACGTTGTAAGTTCCGGCCGCAAGCGCCGCCTGTACGCTGGAAACCTTGTCGGCGCGCACACCATCTTCGCCAGCCGTCAGCGACACCTCGCTTCCGGCACTGCTCAGAGTCGCCTGATCGCTGACCAGCGCACTCCCGGTTGTGGTTGCACTGCTCTTTGCTCCGGTTGCTGGCTGAGCCGCCGGATTCACCCCCAACAGCGACCTCAATCCATCCAGACTGTTGCGAATATCCATGTGCATTGCTCCTTAGTGGGTTTATCGGCTTCCCTGCTAATCACTCTAGTCATTTAGGCGCTCTTATTACGGTATTCTCGTGCTGGTTTCAGGTTACCTTCCCGGTTTTGTTCTGATTACCGGAATGGGAGAGATCCCGCACAATGCTGTTGGCAATCCCGAATCCGCCCCTCTGGCTTAATGCCTGTCCGAGAGCTTCAGAAGCGAACTCGCCCAATGCGCCACTGGAACCCGCGTCCCCTCCTGAGCCTTCATCCTCGCCCGTTAGAGCGTCGTTTCCGGTCATGGGCTTCAATAGTTCCTTCATCATCTGTGCCTCGAATTCGTGCGCCGCGCGCACCAGCCGTGGCTGGGGAACAGCCGCTGCGCCCGCTGCTTGTGTGGCCTCGGTCGTCCGCATCAAAGCACCTCCAGGTCGGCTTCCAGGGCGCCGGCCTCCTTCATCGCCTGCAGGATCGAGATCACATCCCGCGCCCCCGCTCCTGTCCGTTGCAATTCCTGAACCAAATCTTCCACCGTTGCCCCTTCCTTCAACTCGATGCGGTTTACCGGCCGGTCCTGAGCCTGCACACTGGTCTGCTGCACAACCTGAGTCGTTCCTGAAGAGAAGGGGGCGGGCTGGGAGACTTCAGTCTCAGAGATGACATTGACCGACAGACCGCCATGCAGGATGGAGACCGGTTGCAGGCGAACCGTCCCCCCGATGACGACGGTTCCGGTGCGCTCATTCACCACCACGCGCGCCTTGGGAAAGACTTCCACTTCGACCGACTCGACCTTGTCCAGAAGGGCCGCGATGTCTTCGTCCAACTTGGCGGCGATTTCAACCCTGCGGCTATCGACGGCTTTCGCGCGCTCGGAGCCCAACGCGCGGTCGATGGCCGCGGCCATGCGCTCGGCGGTGTGAAAGTCGGCATCGTTCAGCACCACAGTGACCTTGCGCAGATTCTTCAGGTCAAAGGGAACCGGACGCTCGACCAGGGCGCCGCCCGGGATCCGCGCCGTGGTGGGGTGGTTCATCTGCCGGCTGGTGCCCCCGGCGGCAGCCATGTAGCCGCCCAGCACCAGCGCGCCCTGCGCCTCGGCGTAGATCTGACCATCGGGACCGTAGAGTGGGGTCATCAGAAGGATGCCCCCTTCAAGAGAACGTGCATCGCCGGCCGAAGAGACCGTGATGTCGAGCTTGTAACCAGGCTGGCTGAAGGGTGGCAGCGTTGCCACAACGAAGACCCCGGCCATATTCTTCACCTGCATATTGCTGGCGCTGTTGGAGCCGGTTTGCGGAACGGTGATGCCCATCCGCTCCAGCACCGAGAGAAGAGTTTGCGCCGGAAACACGGTCTGCGAGCTGTCTCCGGTACCGTGCAGCCCCACAACAAGTCCATAGCCGACTAACTGGTTGTCGCGAATGCCGTCGATTGTAGCCACATCCTTGATCCGGGCCAACTGAGCCGATGTTTCGGCTTTGGCTAAAACAGCAGCCAGAGCCAGGGCCGCCGCAAGCTGAATCCACCACCAGATGCGGCGGGCATGCCGAACTTTCAGGATCTTCCAATCCGTCCTTCGCATCGACAATCCCCGGCACCATTCGCTGCTCACAATTCCCTGCTTCCCCGTACGCAATCCGTACCGCCCGTTCCAGTTAGAGCAGACCTGATCCGTGCTGTTAGAAGATCAATATTCTCTCGAGTAAACGCACCACCGGGTTCTGCCGATAGGTCGAGTCATTGACGATGCCCTTGCCCGTCACTTCGAGTTCGAGATCGGTCATGGCCGTCGATTGGACCTCGTTCTGCGCGCTTACATCTTCGGGGCGCACCAGCCCGCGCAGCTTGATCAGCTGTGTCTGCTGCGAGAAGGTCAACTGCCGCGTGGCCTGCACGACCAGCATTCCGTTCGGCAGCACGTCGACCACCTCGGCTCCAAAGGTGGTGGCGAGGCTCGAGTTCGTGGTGCTTTGCCCTTGCGCCGTAAGTCCGGAAGCCGCGGTCATGCCGACCAGGTTTTGCAGTGCATTGGATGTCTTCAGCTTTCCGATCAACCCGGTCAGCCCCGAGCTGGCGTTCGATGCGCGGGAGTTCTTTACCTGGCCGTCGGTCGATGCCGCCAGGCTCTCGGTGACCACGATCGAGACCACGTCGTGCAGGCGGACCGCCTTGGCATCGGTGCCCAGCCTTACCAGGCGGCCTTCCGTGCTCCAGATTGACCCCGCCGTCCTGACCTCGGCCGCCTGCTGGGCGCGCACCCGCGCAACGTAGGACCGCAGAGCATCTTCAGGAGGAGTTTCTTTGACGGCCCCGGCGGGTTTGCACTTCTTCGCCACCGCATGGTCTGGCACCATGGCAGCCAGCAACATGCAAAGGCAGGCCGTGACAGGAATCGATAAACCTCTCTTCATGGCCGCACCCCGGCTCCCTGGGCAAAGGCAGCGCGACCCGGTCCCAGGGCGATTGCCCGCACCACGTTGCCTCTGAACGCGAGGCGCACATTCAAGGACGCGCCGCTGGCCGCCTGCCCCAGCGCCACGGCTTCCAACCGCATCTGAACTCGCCGAGTGTCCTCCTCGACGATCAACCGGTCCCCTGAATGGATCACCGGGATTGACAGTTCACGATTTGCCTGCCGCGAGGCTGCCTGCGAAGAATCTTTCGACTCTGTTTGCCGATCCGATCCCGCGCCCGCAGATGCCAGAACCATTCGTCCTGGAGCGCCGGGGCGGCTTGAATCGCGCAGCAGCAGCCAATGATCGCCGTTGTGGGGATCGTCGATCTCGCGGACCACTGCACCGGGAACCGGTTGCTCTGCCGGAACCGAGGCTGCCAGAGACGAGACAAGAATGCGAAGAGAGGTTGGGTGCCCCTCCGCCACCTGAGCATGGGCTGAAACAGCCCATGCAGCCAGAAGAATAAGCCCCCATCCTGCCTGCATCGCGATGTTCATCCTTGCTCCCCCTCCAGCGCCCGGATACTTGCTCGCGCCAGGCCATCCTCGCTTGCGGTTTGCCCTTTACCGGGTCATGTTGTTGACCCCGGAGTACATATCATCGGCCGCCTTGATGACCTTGGAGTTCGATTCATAGGCGCGCTGCGCGAGCACCATCTGCACAAACTCGGTAACCACGTCCACATTGGAGTTCTCCAGGTAATTCTGCTGAAGGGTTCCCATACCTTCGGTCCCTCCCGGGTTTCCCAGCACCGCATCGCCGGAGCTTAGGGTGGCCTGCAACAGGTTCGAGCCCATGCTCTCCAGGCCGCCGGGATTGGGAAAACTGGCCAATTGCAACTGACCGAGTTGCGAAGGATTTTGCTGTCCGGACAAGGTCGCGTTGACCACGCCGTACTGGGTAATGGTGACAGCGGTGGCATTGGAGGGAATGGTAATGGTTGGAATCACCGGGTCGCCGTCGGTGGTGACAACAGTGCCCTGATTGTTGAGATGAAACTGTCCGGCGCGCGTGTAGGCGATGGTGCCGTCGGGCCGCTGGACCTGAAAGAACCCGGTACCCTCGATAGCGACGTCGAGCGGATTGTCGGTCTCGTTCAGCGCTCCCTGCGTGTTGATAACCTCGGTGGCCGCCGACTTGGTGCCCAAGCCGATCTGCAGGCCGGCTGAGACAGTACTCTGGCTCTGCGCCGCACCCGGCGTTATCAGATTCTGGTAGACCATGTCCTGAAACTGCAGGCGCAACTGGCGAAACCCGGTGGTCGAGGAGTTGGCCAGATTGTTGGCGATGGTGTCAAGGTTCATCTGTTGCGCGCTCATACCACTTGCCGCTGTATACAAGGCTCGAATCATCGTTTTCCTCGTCCCGGACTAGACTCTCGGGGTATCTTCGGTCGCAATCTTGTTGAATTCCGTGTGGAAGATGGTGAGGGCTTTCTGCATCATCTCCGCCTGCCGCTGCATGACGATCAGATCCATCGAACCCTGGACAATATCCTGGTTGGCGGATTCGAGAGATCCTTGCTGGATTGTGAAACCCTTTGCGGCTACCGCGGTAACCCCAACCGGCGCGACGTAGCGGTTGGTTCCTTCCGGGGTCAGCTCGGTACCGGGAGCAAAGGTGACAACCCCCACGGTGGCCACAGCGCCGCCCGCAACAGAAACCACCCCGTCTGTACCCACCGAAACCTCGCCCGGCGGAACGGCAATCGTCTTGCCAGCGGCCGTGAGCACTGCCTCGCCGGCCGAAGTGACCAATTGCCCGTTCTGGGCGCGGTGAAAACTGCCGTCGCGGGTATAGCGGAGACCATTGGCGGTCTGAATCTGAAAGAACCCCTCTCCCTGGATGGCCAGATCGAGAGGATTGCCCGTCGGCTGCAAGGCGCCCTGGGCCATGCTCAGGCGGTCGCCGCCCAGCAGGCCGTAGTTGTTTACCGTCCGGCCCAGTTGCGAATTCGCGGCATCGGGCCCCAGGAGCACGGAACGGAAATACTCCCGCTCCGCCCGGTACCCGGGCGTCTGCGCGTTGGCGAGATTGGAGGCTGCCGTATCGAGGGCCTGGGTCCGCGCCACCAGCCCCGTCATCGCCGCGTAATATCCGCTGTCCATTGCACCTTCCCCCAACCACTGGAAGAACATGCAGATGACGTGCCGGGAGAAAGACGGCAGGATTAGAGTCTGTTAGGAATGGGCATGGAGGAGGACCGGGTTCAAGGAAACCACGCGGCCCGGTAACTGAGCTTGGGGCTCATTCCGGACCGGAGGCGAGAGGAACGGCAGAGTTCGGCTCTGCCTCGCCGAGGGGGTTCTACTGCAGGCCGTCGCAGACGATGGTTACAGCGAAGGTCGATTCCCCAAAGCGGTAGAGGTGGTGCAACTGGAACTCGGGAGCCTGGACATGGAGCTTGTAATCGCGGCCTGTAATGACGGCGGGAACCGAAAGTCCGCAGTTGGCGGCTAATTCGGGAACCTTGCCCTTCCAGGCCCCGGCGACCATGTTGCAGATCTCTCCAATTCCGTCTTTTACGGTATCGTCGATTTCGGTAAACTCCATGCCGGTCATGTGCCCGGCAATTTTCATGGCGCCCTTGCTGCCGGTCGAAAAGACGCAGGCACCGCTCAGAAGCCCGCCAAAACCGACCACCGCGGTCACCGACTCCGGCTCCGGTTCCTGCGGCCCGGCGTCGCGCTTGCAGTTGACTCCCAGCATCAGTTGAAAGACTTCTTCCACGCTCGCATCCAGGTTCCGCGGATCGGAAACCTGTTGCAGGGATTCACGTAAAGATACCGCCATCGTAGGCTCCATTCCATTCCCGCCGCCTTCGCGCCGCAGCGCGATCGCGGCCTTCCGCACACCGTTTAGTAGCACAAGATCTCCTTCTGGTCAGGCCGCATGGACCAGCGGCAGAACCCGCTCCTTGACCTGTTCGGCCGTGAACGGCTTGCGGATATACCCTTGCGCCCCAGATTGAATCGCCTGCTTCACATGCTCCTCGCTCGACTCGGTGGTGATCATCACCACCGGCACGCCGGGCGCGAGGTTCTGGGCGCGCACCTGGCGCAGAAACTCCAACCCGTCCATCGAAGGCATATTGATGTCGGACAGAATCAGGTCTACCTGCTTAACCTTGAGAATTTCCAACCCCTCAATACCGCTGCCGGCCTCGTGCACAACCAGTGGGTCGAGACCGGCCTGGCGCAGCGCGCGCTCCACAATCTTGCGCATTACCGAGGAATCGTCGACGATCAGAGTTCGAATCTCACTCATGCCCAGGCTCCTTTGCTAAATTGCCTATCGGCCCTCAACGCAGATTCATGAAGATAAAACTTCGGGGAACCGGCCGCCCCTCTATCTCAATGGGAGCGGATGGAACAGATCAGGTCCTGGACAGACGCAGCCTCGGGAAGCGGCCCGCTTTGAGGACGCGCCCACATCCTCAACCAGAAACAATCGTGCATCCTCACCAATCGGGATTCGGTCGGCCTCGCCTTTTCGACTCGCGTGGCCAGCGCCTGCGCCAGCGCCTGTTCCGAGCTGGCCTCGATCAGTTCCACGCGGGGAAACCTGCCATTCAAGATGCGCGTATGCGCAGCGCGAAACAGCGATTCCTGCACCAACCCGCTTTCAACCCTCAACCCCGTCATCCGTTCAACGGACAAAGCCAGCACCGGATCGAGGTGCGCTTCGAAACCCATGTAGAGAATCTTCCCCGCCGCCACGCGCAGCGGCAAGGCGCCAAATGCGTCCACAAACAGGCGTGGCAAAAGCACCGTGAGCGCCTCGGCGTCGTGGAATTCCAGTCCCAGCACAGGGCAGCTCCATTGCAGACCGAGCGCCCTGGTTACCAGCAGCTCGCTTACGCCCTGCTGGCGCACCAGCCACTGGCCCAACCGGCCGCCGCCGGCAGCACGCTGCGCTTCCAGCGCACGGCGCAACTGAGTCTGAGTAATCCAGCCCTGTTCGAGCATGGCAAGCCCGAGCGGAATACGATGGCGGTGCCCGTCCTGCATGCTGCCCGGCGCCTCCATCTCGCGGCGCAGCGCAGCCTCAACTTGAGCGGACGTGCATGCCGCCGAGCAGCACCAGCCCCCCTCGAAGACGGGTGCGGAACGGCTGCGCCACAGCTTCAGCCATCCCGAACCGCAGCCGGGGTTGGCGCAGTTGGCGAAGATTCCCGACCGCGTCTCTTCCGGGACACCGCTCGGCCGGCGGCGGTTGTCCCGGTCCAGCACTCCCCCGGCGCCGGTTTCAAACCGCTGAACCTCCGGATACGACAAGCGCGATTGCCGGTTCTGATTCCACGTCAAAATAGGCATCGAATGCTCTCCAGCCGCTTTCTGGGCGCGGACACCTCGGTAACCCGCAGGCCGAAGTTGCCGTTCACAAGCACCACCTCGCCGCGTGCGACGATCTTGTCGCCGATGATCAGGTCCACTGGATCCGACACGTGGCGGTCCAACTGCACCACGTCTCCCGGCCCCAGATCGAGAATCTCGCTCAGAGGCATCTCGCGGCAGCCAAAGCGCAGCGCAGCTTCTAGTTCGACATCGAGAAGCAGTTCCTGGCCTGGGCTCAAAGCGGACGGCGCGGGCGCGGGCGCAGTCGCTGCCGGCCGGACGGGCTCCTCAGCCGACGCGCGCTTGGGCGCGCGCACCTCGTCGCGGATCAGAACTGTCCAGGAGTGTTCGCCCGATTTCAACTGAAAGGCGCGGGAGACCTTGCTCTCCGCGGCGATTTCCTCGAACTTCTCTACCCGGCACTTCTTCCCTGTCTTGGCCAGCAGCTCCCCAGCCGCGGCGTTGATTGTCTCCTGCAACAGCTCGCCCCAGGCCGCCTTCTGATCCGCGCCCTCTCCCAACAGGGGCGCATCCAGAATCAAGCTGTCGAGCAGGATGGCGAAGCGCCCCTCCTCGTCCCCGGAGATGGTCGCGGCAAAGCCGAACGAGCCCGAGGAAAACGGCTTGGGCAGGGACTCCACCAACTCCGGCTCCCCGGCCAGGGCCTGCGAAAACAGATCCGCGGCGACTTGCGCCCAGCACTCTATGTAGCTCTTCATCTGCCCACCCCCGCCGCCGGCGTTTCGGCGATAGCACGCTCGATCCGCGCGGCCCGGTGGGAACCCTGACGAACGGGCTGAGCCTCGGAAAGCACCTGGCCGCCCACCCTCCACACCGGCAGCGTGTTGGCCGCCAGATTCAGGCAGAGGACAGTGCCGGGCTCGAGGTTCTCAACCTCGCTTGCCGCCAGGCGCACGGCCGGCAACTGCAGCGAGCAGCCAAAGCGTATCCGGCGCGCCGCGGCTCCCATGCGCGCCTCGGTGTCTCCGGCGTGGCGCCGGCGCCGGCCCCAGTCCGAGGTCAGCCGGCGCAGAATGGTGTTTGCCACCACGGCGGGAAAAGCCAGGTTGAGAAGGCCCGAACTGTGCGGCATGCGAATCTCGAAGCTCAGGCAGAGGGTCTTCTCGTTGACCGAGATGACGCGCGCTACCTGCGTCTGCATCTGACGGCGCTCGAAGTTGAAGCTCAGGCCCACGGGCTGCCAGGCCGCCGTCAGTTCGCGGCAGATGATCTCGACCACGCTGCCGAGGATCGATTCCTCGATGTCGGTCAGCTCGCGCAGCGGCCCGTCCTTGCCTTCGCCGCCGAGCAGCAGATCGATGATGGGTGGCGCCAGGCCCAGATCCAGTTGCAGCACCGAGAGCGCGCCCAGCGGCTCCAGGCGCACCGAGGCCACATAGCTGATTTCGGGAATGCGAAGCAGGAATTCGTTGAACTGAATCTGCTCGGCCGAGACCAGGTTGACCTGAAAGCGGGTGCGCAGCCAAGCGGCCAGATTGTGAGTCAGGTTGCGGGCAAACAGATCGTTCAGCATGCTGATCGCGCGCAACTGCTCGGTCGAGATCTGTCCGGCCGAGGAAAAATTGTACGGGACAATGCGGGCCCGGACCTCGGCCCGGGAAGAGTCCGGCGCCGAACTCCGAGCGGCCTGGAAGAGAGCATCGATCTCATCCTGTTTGAGCGTCTTCTCGATCAACTGAATTTCCCTTCGCGACTCTCGTTCTGTCTTTCCCTATATCGCCTGGCGTTGCCGATTCCCAGCCGCATCCGGCTTATGCCGCGCCGCGCCGCGGCCGCTCGGATGTCCGCCGCGGCCCGTTTCTTTCGAAGGCCCCGCGCGCGGCCAGATCCTTCAGGGCGCCGCGCAGGTGCACCACCGCCGAGGCATGCACCTGCGAGACCCGCGACTCGACCACCCCCAGCGCCAAGCCGATCTCGCGCATGGTCATCTCCTCGTAGTAGTAGAGGGTCATCACCAATCGCTCCCGGTCTGGCAGATTGACGATGGCTTCAGCGAGCCGCTCTTCAAGCTCGCCGCGAAGGCAGCAGAAGAGAGGGTCTTCTTCGGGCCGGCCAGGCACGTAGGCCAGCTCCTCCTCGCCCGAGTCCTCGTTGCGCTCCATATGCAGGGTGCCGATCTCCAGGCCTTTCAGATCGCCCAGCAACAGCTGGTAGTCTTCGAGCGCAATCCCCATCTCCGCCGCCACTTCAGCCTCGCCCGGCGCATGGCCGGCGCGCGCCGTCAGAAGCCGGATGGCCTCCTCGACCGCGCGGCCCTTGCGGCGCAGTTCGCGCGGGCTCCAGTCCAGCGTCCTCAGACTGTCCAGAATCGCTCCCCGGATGCGGAACTGCGCGTAGCTGCGAAACTGCACTTTTTTGGCTGGATCGAACTTTGAAAAGGCGTCCATCAGCCCCACAACGCCGGCCGAGACCAGGTCTTCGATATCCACGTGCTGAGGAAGCCGCTCATGGATACGCCTGGCAAGAAAGCGCACGATCGGCAGGTGCTCGAGCAGCACCCGCTCCTGCTCGCCGTTGAGGATCGGACCCGCCACCGTCCCAGGCGGATAGCCCCCTCCAACCGCACCTCGGCGCGTCCGACTCTGATTTCCGATTGTGGCTCCTGCTTCAATTCCCATCGCTGTCCCCTGCCTCTCCCGATCTCGCCCGCCTGCCGCACACTGCTGTTCCCCGCCCGCCGTCAACGGTTCGTCTTCGCTCGCTGCGTCCTGCCCGTTCTGGCCCATCGCCCCACCTCTCAACGAACCGTGCCCACCGGGCGCAGGCGAATCTCGGGAGGAATCTCACCGGCGGCCACCACCGACAGGCGCGGCAACACGGGTTCCAGCCAGCGCTTGACGTGATAGCGAGCCGGACTTGGACAAAGAAGCACGGGCAGTGCCGCAGCCGAGGCGCTTCCAATGAGTTGTCTCAAAGAATCGGAGAGACGGCGCAAAATCGGGACCCCGGGAGCCGCGGCTGAGGTCAGCAGCCGATTGCCCGTTTCCGGCGCCAGGGTGGACAGGATCTCTTCTTCCAGAGCGGCGTCCAGCAACAGAACCGGCAACTGGCCTTCCTGGTCCAGAAGCGGATGAATCAGCCGTCTTCCCAGCGCCTGCCGGGCTGCTTCGACCAGCGTGACGACGTTCTTGTTCATCGGAGCCGTCTCAAGCAGCGCCTCCAGAATTGAACCCAGATCGCGGATGGAAACACGCTCGCGCAGAAGCTGCTCGAGGACTCTGCCGACCTCGCCCAAAGTGAGCAGCTTTGGCACCAGTTCCTCCATCAGCTTGGGATGGCTTTCATTCAGCGAGTCCAAGAGACGCTTGACCTCGGACCGGCCCAGTAACTCCCAGGCATGCTGGCGGACCAGTTCGCCCAGATGCGTGGTGATGACCGTGACCGCATCCACGACCGAATAGCCGGCGGCGATTGCCTGGTCTTCCAAGGCCGGCGCGATCCAGACGGCGGGAACGCCAAAGGCCGGCTCCCGCGCCTCTTTGCCTGCCAGAGGGCGGCGGTGCGGATCCCCGGAAACCGCCAGCATATGAGAGCCCTCGGTCTGCCAGCGGCCGATCTCCATTCCGCGCAGAGAGAACAGATACTCGCGCGGCTTCAGACGCAGGTTGTCCGAGATATGTACGGGAGGTACCAGGAAGCCCATCTCCGAGGAGAGGTGGCGGCGTAGCGAGCGAACCCGGCTCAGGAGTTGTCCGCCCTGCTTTTCGTCCACCAGCGGAATCAGTTGGAAGCCGATCTCGAGGGTGAGATCCTCTAGACGTAGAAGAGCGGCGAGATCGGAGGCCTGCCCCGGTTCCGCCTTCTTCTTATCGCCGGGGGCGATTTCCGGCGCCGGCGGCGCGGGAGGATTCGCCGACAGGCGGCGACCGCCCCAGTAGAGCGCCAGGGCTACCGTGGCAAAAGCAAACTTGGGCAGCCCCGGGATCAGGCACATGGCTCCGGAGACCAGGCTGGCCAGATAGAGCGTGGCGGGACGGCCCAGCAGTTGCTGGCGGATCTCGCCGCCCAGCATTCCTGCCGAGTTGGCGCGGGTGAGCGTGATGCCGCCAGCCACAGAGACCAGCAAGGACGGGATCAGCGTGACCAGCCCATCGCCCACGGTAAGCACGGTGTAAGTGCGCGCCGCCTCCCCCAACTCGACACCCTGCTGCAGAGTGCCGATCAGCAAACCGGCAATAATGTTGATGGCGGTGATGAGGATGGTGGCCAGCGAGTCACGCTGGTTGAAGCGCGCCGCTCCGTCCATGGCGCCGTAGAACTCGGCCTCACGGGCAATCGCCTGTCGGCGCTTCCGGGCCTCGGTCTCGTCGATCAGGCCGGCATTCATATCGGCGTCGATGGCCATCTGCTTGCCCGGCAGCGCATCAAGCGTAAATCGGGCCGTTACCTCCGCGGTGCGCACCGCGCCGTGCGAGACGACCAGAAACTGAATGGCGACCAGGGCCAGGAAGAGAACAAAGCCAACAACGTAGTTGCCGCCCACGACGAACTGGCCAAAGGCTTCGATCACCTTGCCTGCCGCGGCCGTTCCCTCAGACCCATGGAGCAGGATGCGGCGGCTGGAGGCGATGTTCAGCGATAGCCGGAACAAAGTCAGCAGCAGCAACAGGGTTGGAAAGACCGACAGCTCAACGGCGCGGCGAATCTGCATCGCCGAAAGGAAGACGATGATGGAGGCTGCCATCGAAAGCGCCAGCAGAAAGTCCAGAGCCCAGGACGGCAATGGGATCAGCATGACGAAGATCACGCTGATAGCGGCCAGCGGCAGCACATACTCCCGCAGCCGATGCCAGATTGACTGCGCGGGCAAGGCGCCCGCGGCTAGAACAGCCGTACTCATCGAGGACCTCCTCTAATGGGCGGGGCGCCAGGGGCGCGCCAGTTTTGTGCACCGGACCGGGCCTGCGCGCTGGCGCGAGCGGAAGCTTCGCGGGCGCGGCGATCCCGCAGTTCGGCCTCGACGCGTTGCCGGTAAAGGTAGGCGAGAATCGCGGCCACCGCCGCGTAGAGATCTGCGGGAATGGGCTGGCCCACTTCGACGGTGCGGTAAAGCGAGCGGGCCAGCGGCGGGTTCTCGATAATGGGCACGCCAGCCCAGCGCGCCTCGGCCTTGATCTCCTCGGCCAGCAGGTTCCTTCCCTTGGCCATGACCTTGGGAGCTTCCATGGTGGTGAAGTCGAAGCCCAGGGCCACGGCATAATGAGTGGGATTGGTGAGCACCACGGCGGCCTTCGAGACATCGTCCTTCACGCGGCGGCGGCGCGCCTGGCGCTGCAGGTTGCGGATGCGGCTGCGGATTTGCGGACTGCCCTCGGTCTCCTTGAACTCGTCGCGCATATCCTGCTTGCTCATCTTCAGGCGCGATTCCCGGCTCTGCCATTCCACTAGATAATCGATAGCCGACCAGCCGAAGAGCAGCCAGGAAGCGGCCAATAAAAGTCCATAAACGTCAGAGCCAAGCTGTTCCAGACGCGTGATTGAAAAAGGAGGAATCGTGAGTTGCCGGGCGATGCGCTGCACGGCAAAAACCGCCAGCATGCCGGCCGGGATCAGAGACTTGGCCAGCCGGGCGGCCGCACGCAGGGAAAACAGGTTCTTGATATTCGAGATCGGATTGATCCGGTCAAATTTGAAGCCGACCGCCTCGACATGAAAGTTGAGGCCGCCGGTCTGCATCACTCCGGTGCCGAGCGCGGCCATAGCCACCGCGGCCATCACGATAGCTGGAGGCATGAGAACAGCCATCGACAACCGGCGGATGGCAATCAGGGTGGGCTGTAACTGGGAGGGCTCCCATCGGGCGGGGGCGCCGAGGCTGAGAAAGGACGCGAAGGTCGCGCGCCAGGTTGTGAGGATTGAGCCGCCGAGGGCGCCGAGCACGATCACCCCGGCCAGGGTTGCCGCCGCGGACGACAGTTCGCGGCTGTGCAGAATGTCGCCATCGCGGCGAGCCTTGTCGCGGCGATGCTGCGTTGCCTGTTCCGAGCGCTCTCCAGGCATCGGCTATCCTCCCACGCCCGCGACCTGCCCTGGAGCGGCGATCAACCGTTCGGCCAGGTCGAGCAGGCCCGAGAAGCGCGCCTCGATGAAGCGCGGCCACAGTGCCAGAGAGCCGGTGAGAATCAGGAAGCCCGTCAGGGTCTTGAGCGGAACGGTAAGGTTCATTACCGGCAACTGCGGGCTGAGCTTGCCCAGCAGCGCAACGGCAACCTCGACCAGCATGGTTGCGGCCAGCACCGGCGCGGCCAACTCGACCGCAGCCAGAAAGATGCCTCCGGCCGCACGCACAATGGCCAGAGCGGTCGCAGGCGCCAGCGCATAGGCGCCCAGCGGCGCAACGCGAAAACTGCGCACCATCGAGGCCAGCAGTATCCGGTCAAGGCCAGCCGTAATCAGGACCAGAGTCCCTATCAACTGAAACAACTCGCCGAGCAGGGGCGTCTGAATCGAGGAAGCAGGATCGAGCAGATTGACCAGCGAGAAGCTGAACTGCAGCCCGGCAATCTGGCCGGCGAACAGGAGCATCTCGTTGAGCAGCACGAGCGTGAGACCGTAGACCAGACCCACGGCCAACTCACCCAGCAAGGCCGAGAAACCGATCGAGACCCTGGCTCCGGGCAGAGTGGCCACCAGCGGAGCCAGCAGAAAGGCTACGGTACCCACAAAGATGGCCTTCACGCGGATGGGAAGCGCGGTCGAGGAGAAGAACGGAGCAAAGGCAACAACCCCGCTGACCCGAACCAGGGCCAGCGTCATTGCGCTTAAGAAACTCGTCCAGTCGGCCATCGGCGTCTTTCCTTCCAGCTTCTAACCCAGGTAGCGGTGCAGATCGGTCAACAACAGGCGCGTGTAGGCCGCCAGCCTCTCGAGAAACCATGGCATTGCGACCAGTAACATCAGGGCGATCGCCGCCAGGCGTGGCACCGAGGTCAGCGACTGCTCCTGGAGGCTGGTCAGCGTCTGCACCAGGCTCAATACAAAACTGATCAGCACCGTGGCGATCAGCAGAGGCGCGGCCAGGATGATGGCTTCCCTCATCAGCTGGCGCATCAGTTCGGTGACCATGTCGGGCGTCATGCTCTATCCCTTTCAGAAGCTCTTCAGCAAGGACCCGGCCAGCAGGTTCCAGCCGTCCACCATGACAAACAGCAGGATCTTGAGAGGCGTCGAGACCACCACCGGAGGCAGTTGAAACATGCCGATCGAGGTGGTGATGGCGGCCGTGACCATGTCGATCAGCAGGAACGGGAGAAACAAGACCGCACCGATCGCAAAGCCCGCTTTAAGTTCCGAGAGGATGTAGGCCGGCACTACGACACGCATGGGCAGGTCGTCCGGCGTGTTGGGGCGTGGAATCTGTCCGACCGAGGTGAACAGCGCAAGGTCTTTTTCCCGTGCATAGCGAAGCAGAAAATGCTTGATGGGCTGGGCTCCCCGGTCGATGGCGTCCATGCCGGTGATCTGTCCCTGGCGGAAGGGCTCTACGGCCTGCTGATCGACCAGGGTCAGCACGGGAGTCATCAGAAACCAGGTCATCATCAGCGCGAGGCCCATCAGCGTAGGGTTGGAAGGTGCAGTCTGGGTGCCCAGCGCCTGGCGCAGAAAGTGAAAGACCACCAGCAGCCGCACCAGCGGCGTCATGCACATCAGAATTGCGGGCAGCAGCGTAATCAGCGTCAGGACCAGAAGAATGGTCCAGGGCGTCGAATCGGAGGGATGGAGTTTGGAATTGAGATCGGGCAGCAGGGAAACCGGGGCCGCGAAGACCAGCTCGGCCGCCGCCCGCAGGGCTACCATGAGACCCTCGACGCGCGGTGAGGCGCGGGGCGCGCTTCGCCATCGAGCGCATAAAAGGCCGGCCCGCCCTCGACAGAGGTGGCCACAAGAAAGCGCCGTCCCTCGGCTTCAACCAAGGCCAGCGACTGCCTGGGAGCGAGCGAGATGCGTTCCAGCAGCTCGAGGCGCGGTTGAGGGCGCTGCTCCCCGCGCAGCTTTCTCAGCAGCGGCTTCAGTAAGAACCCGGCCAAGCCGCCGATGGGCGCCGCTTCCGGTGCCGCTTTTCCTTTGATCGCATGCTTCATTCCCCGCCTATCCCTTGTCTCTGCCCGAAAAACCCGCAGCACTGTTTCCCAATTCGCCGAACTCCCCGGACCTTCACGCCAGCCGGGTTATCCGCACTGCCAACTGCGTATCGATGACTTCAAACTCACTCCAGGCGAGTTGCACCTCTCCGGACGCCAGCGGCACATCCTCCCCGTTTCCCCATTGCGACTCGATGACCTGTCCCGGCTCCAGGGCGAGCAGGTTGCGCACTCTGAACTCACGCACCGGCACCGCGACGTCCAACTCAACCGGCAACATTGACACCGGCAGGCTGAACGAAATCGGATTTTCGAGTTTTTCTTCCTGCTGAGGCACAGGCACCAGCGCCTGCATATTGGCGTTCCCGTTGCCGCCGTTTGCCGGCTGATTTTGTTGCTGCCCCGCAGGCGGTGCCGGTAGTGGATGCGCAGTGGCCATTTGATTGGGAACCATGCAGAAAGGTGACCAGAAGCGGTACAGAAACCTTTGAGAAAACTAATCTGGCCGAACAGGCGCCGCAGCCCGCTCGATTCCAGCGGAACCAGCAAACCGCATCGCTGCTACACTGAGAGGGAGAGCAATTTGTAGTTTGCCGGGTCAAAGCCGGCCGGAAGATTTCTTGAATCGAGGTCGAAAGCCATGCCAGAACAGAATGAAAACAAGACTTTTACCGGGACCAGCCTGCGATTGAAGGTAGGTTTGGCCGAGATGCTCAAGGGCGGCGTCATCATGGACGTGATGAACGTGGAGCAGGCGCGCATTGCAGAGGAAGCCGGCGCCACCTCAGTGATGGCGTTGGAACGCGTTCCAGCCATGATCCGGGCCGAAGGCGGCGTGGCTCGGATGGCCAAGCCCAGCCTGATCAAGCAGATCATTCAGGCCGTCTCGATCCCGGTGATGGCCAAGGCGCGCATCGGGCACTTTGCCGAGGCCCAGATCCTGCAGGAGTTGGGTGTGGACTTCATCGACGAGAGCGAGGTTTTGACCCCTGCCGACGAAGCTCATCACATCGACAAGCATGCCTTTACGACGCCTTTTGTCTGCGGCGCGCGCAATCTGGGCGAGGCCCTGCGCCGCATCGCCGAAGGCGCGGCCATGATTCGGACCAAGGGCGAGGCCGGCACCGGGGACGTGGTCTTTGCCGTGCGGCACATGCGCCAGATTACGAGCGAGATGCGCGCGCTGACCGTTCTGACCGAGCAGGAGCTTTACGCGGCCGCAAAGAACCACCAGGCTCCCTATGAACTTATCCGTATGGTGGCTCAGACCGGAAAGCTGCCGGTGCCTAACTTCTCAGCCGGGGGCATTGCCACTCCTGCGGACGCAGCGCTGATGATGCAACTGGGCGCGGAAGCAATCTTTGTCGGCTCCGGCATCTTCATGAAGGAGCGCGCGACACCGCTGGACGTCGAGAACGACCCGAAGGAACGCGAAGAGGCTGTTTCGCGGGCCAAGGCAATCGTGATCGCGACCACGCACTACAACGACCCGAAGATTCTGGCCGAAGTCAGCGAACAGGTCACGGGAACCATGAAGGGCCTGGCCGCCGCCGGCCTTGAAGAATCGCAACTTCTGCAAACCCGCGGCTGGTAAGCACCTGCGGTGCGGCAGACGCTCGCTCGTCGCTCGCATGAGTTTCACTTGATCCTTGCGCTAGAAAGAAAGCGCAAGGATAGGACGTTCGTCCGGCAGACAGACACTTAGGAGTTCCAGGGTTGACCAAAGCACGCACTCTGCCGCGGGTCGGCGTACTCGCTATTCAGGGCGACTACGCAGCTCACGCCAGTGCTCTCTTGGATACGGGCGCGGAACCTTGCGAGGTTCGGAAGCCGGATCAGTTGGCGAAGCTGGACGGGCTGATCCTGCCTGGCGGCGAATCGACCACCATGTTGAAGTTCCTGGAGAAGCACAGCTTCTTTGATGTGTTGGAGGAGTTCTGTCGGCGTAAGCCGGTCTTCGGGACCTGTGCCGGGGCCATTCTGCTGGCACGCGAGGTTCTCAATCCGCCGCAACGCAGCCTGGGCGTTCTGGACGCCGTTGTTGAGCGCAACGCCTACGGCCGCCAGGTCGACTCGGCCATTCTGACGGCGGAAACGTCTCTTCCCGGCGGGCCGCTGGAGATGGTGTTTATTAGGGCTCCGCGGATTGTTTCGACAGGGGCCGGGGTTCAGGTTCTGGCAACGCGCGACGGCGCTCCGACGCTGATCCGGCAAGGAACCGTCATGGCTGCCACCTTTCACCCGGAGCTATCCGCGGACCGGCGGGTTCATGCGCTTTTTGTCAGTATCGTGAACGGCGAGCAGCCCCGTTAGCGGTTCGTGGTTTGCGGCAGATTTTGTACCATCGAACAATGCCCCAGACTGCCGGAAGAATTTAATACATCCACATTCGATTCTGTGTGCGTCCAATCGGAAGTGAGAGTAACCTCAATCTCACGGGGGCCCGCTATGCCTTCAATCTTTACGCCCTCCCCAGCGGAGACTGAACGGAAAGACCCCGGATTTGGGGGCAGGCCACCTGTTGACCGGCGCCCAACAGGCGGTGGGGGCGGTGGCGGAGACGACGATTGGAAGCCGCAACGCCGAGGTCCGCGCGAGCTTCTGAACCGGACGCGAGCGCTCTTGTTTTGCGCCCTGGCCGGCGACATGATGTTCTTTGTGGTGCTGGTCGCATTGTTTTATGCCCGACAGGCAGGCACGCATATGGATGCCCGCACCCTGCGGCAGGTGGGCGACTGGCATCCGGTTCTGCTCCCGCCGATTCTCTACCTCAACACCGCGATCCTTGTTCTGAGCAGCCTGACGATGGAAGTTGCGCGCCGGCATATCTTCCGCGAGATCGATGTACTGGAGGAGTGGCTGGGTCTTGGACAGCCGGCTCTTCGGCGCGCGCGGCCCTGGCTGGCGGCGACTCTGGCTCTGGGGCTGCTGTTTCTGCTTGGCCAGGCGATGGCGTGGAGGCAGTTGACGGCGCAGGGGTTTGCGTTCGACCACACGGCGACTCCGGCAAGCTACTTTTTTTATCTGATTACCGGGCTTCATGCCGCGCATCTGGGGCTGGGCATCGTGGCCCTGCTGTTGTGCGTAGGCGCGCTGGGCTGGTACAGGCGCGTCGAGTTGCGGCAGGTGGCTGTGGATGCGACGGCCTGGTATTGGCACACGATGGGGCTGGCGTGGCTGGTGCTGTTTGCCGTACTCGTCTATGGGCAATAGGCGTATCAGTCTGCGTGAGGATACAAGAACGCGAGGAAGCGCTTCTTGAGCGGCGGCAGTTGAGGACATTCGTAGTAAATCCGACGATTGACGTCCATCAGCAAATGAACAGCCTGCAGTTGCGCGTCTTCGGTGGAGAACATGCGGCCCTCGCGCAGGAACTCGTTGGTGAGGTAATCGATCGCGTGGTCAAGGATAAGAAGCGCGTGACCTGCCTCGGGGCTGATGCTGCGGCGTCCGTTTGCGTCTGCGCAGATTGTGCTGACTGCGGGGGCGGACATTGGTATCGAGAAGCCGGTGGTAGTTGTCGCTGCCATGCTGTTCATCCTCACCTAGTTTTTCGGCACTTTGAGCATCTTTATCAGATTACGAACGTACCGTTTCCCGCAAAGGAACGATGCAGGATTGCGTACCAAAACGGGACACCCCAGAGACCCAGGGCACAAGCATTGCCTAAGTGATCGGCCGCGCAGAGGAGTTCGATAGGAAGAATGCTGTTCATTTACGCGCGGAAAGCTCGCAAAATCGCTCTGGGACACCGGAAACGTGTTGTTTTTACCCAAAAAAATCGACGAAAAACGCATAATTTCGCGGGGTAGTTTACTGTTTGGTTACTGATGCGTGTTTCTATCTTGTTGATTACGGTAACCTTACGAATGCTGTGCACCATAATCTGTGCAATTTACAGGTAGGGGGGGAGGGGTTCCGGTCTTTTGGGGGACGTGCAGGCCGGATCGGGCTTGTTTTGGAAATTCTCATAGGAACATTGTGCGCCGATGGAGGGTAATTTTCGGCAAAGTGGGGCAGCGCAGTTGATTGATCCGGCAAGAAAAGAGGGACATTCCTTCCCACCCTTTCCCGCAAAAAACGCGGGAAAGGATGGGGCACCCGCATAGTATTCAGTTGCCGGATCAAATAGGCCCTGAAGGCAACGGCAAGAGCAACTGCGGATCCTTCGACTCCGTTTGGCGCAAAGAACGCGCCAGACTTCGCTGAGGCTGAAAGGACCGATGGGCCCCCCGCGCGTTTCTGCCAGAGGACTGCGGTTACCGCATCTTCAGCTGAATGCCTTGACTGGAAGAGGCTGAAAACCTAAGCTCAAACGAGCAGTCCTTTCCGGCGGCGGGCGGTATTGTTTGCGCGGATTGGGTGCTATCTTAAACTGGACTTTTTCCGAGACAGGGCGGCAATGAAACCGATCCCCGATTACTGGCAGTATCTCGCGTTGATGATGCAGATAGCCGCCGCGTTCCTGCTTGGGCTGTTCATGGTCACAGCCTCCTGGTTCGTGGGCCGGCATCGCAACACAAAGGTCAAGCTGGAAGCGTATGAGTGCGGCATTGAGGCCGTTGGGAATGCGCGCGGGCGGTTCAGCGTGCGGTTTTACCTGGTGGCCGTGCTTTTTATCCTGTTCGACGTGGAAGCGGTGTTCATGATGCCGTGGGCGGTTGTCTACCGCAAGCTGCCGGCACTGGCGGGAGTGTCGCGGCTCTTCGGTTTCTGGGAGATGCTGGTGTACCTGGGCTTTGTGGGCGTGGGCCTCTACTATATAGTGCGCAAAGGCGTCCTGAACTGGAGCCAGGATAAGGCGGACCTCTGATATGGGTGAGGCTCTCAAGCAAACATTGGTGGACAAAGCCGCGGTTCTAGCGGGACTCGCCGAACACCCGGCCGTGAAGGCGATTCTGGGCTGGAAGGCCGAGGCGCTGACCGAGGCAAAGTTCGCGTTCGGCGAGCTGACGCTGACGGTTGCAGCGGACCAGGTTCTTTCCGCCGCGGGCGCACTGCAGGCTGCCGGATACAACTTCTTCGAGGACATGACAGCGGTGGACTGGTTCCCTGCTTCGCCTCGATTCCAGTTGAGCTACCACCTGCTTTCGCACGCATTCAAAGAACGGATTCGCCTGTGCGCGAGAGTGGACGGGCCCGATCCTGCGATTGAATCGATTACCTCTCTGTGGGCGGGCGCGAACTTTTACGAACGCGAAGTCTTCGATCTGTTCGGCATTCGCTTCGAGGGACATCCGAACCTGCGGCGCATCATGCTGCCCGACGAATGGGAAGGCCACCCGTTGCGCAAGGATTATCCGGTGGAGGGGTATCGCTGATGAGCAATCCTGGAGTGATGCCTACGCTGGAGCCGGCCGAGGGCGCAAAAGACCAGCACATGGTGATCAACATGGGCCCGCAGCACCCGGCGACGCACGGGGTTCTGCGGCTGGTGGTGGAGATCGATGGCGAGATCGTTGTCAGGGTTTATCCGGAGATCGGGTACCTGCACACGGGAATCGAAAAGACCTGCGAGGCGAAGTTTTACCAGCAGATTGTGCCGCTGACGGACCGCATCAACTATCTGGATCCGCTTTCAAATAATCTTTGTTATGCGCTGGCCGTTGAAAAGCTGCTGGGGATGCAGGTTCCGCCCAAGGCCGAGTGGATGCGGGTTCTGATGGCGGAGTTGAGCCGGCTGAATTCGCACCTGATCTGGCTGGGCACGCACGCAATGGACATTGGCGCGCTGACGGTGTTTCTTTACACCTTCCGCGAGCGCGAGGAGATTCTGCGGCTGTTTGAGGCCGTGGCCGGGCAGCGGATGATGTTGAGCTACATCCGGATTGGCGGCCTGGCGATGGAGCCGCCGCTAGATTTTCTGGATCGGGTGCAGGAGTTTATTAAAACTTTCCCAGAAAAGATTGATGAGTACTCGAACCTGCTGACAGGCAATCCGATTTTCAGGAACCGGCTGAAGGGCGTGGGGTATCTATCGGCCGCGGACGCGATTGCGCTGGGCGTTACGGGACCGCCGCTGCGGGCTTCGGGCGTGGACATCGACTTGCGGCGCGATATGCCGTACAGCGGATATGAGAATTTCAAGTTCGAGGTGCCGATCTCGACTGACTGCGATTGCTGGGCGCGGTACGAGGTGCGGCTGGTTGAGATGCGCGAGAGCGTGAAGATTATTCAGCAGGTGCTGGACGGGATGCCGGAAGGGCCGGTGAAGGCCGATGCGCCGAAAATTGTGCTGCCGGATCGCGAAAAGATGAAGACGCAGATGGAGGCGCTCATCCATCACTTCAAGATTGTGACCGAGGGCTTCGATGTGCCGGCGGGCGAGGTGTACCAGGGCATTGAGGCGGGGCACGGGCAGACGGGGTACTATGTGGTTTCAGACGGGACGGCGAAACCGTATCGGGTGCATATGCGGTATCCGTCGTTTACGACGTTGCAGGCGCTGGAGACGATGTGCAAAGGGCGGATGCTGGCCGACCTGGTGGCGGTGATTGGGTCGATTGATATTGTGCTTGGAGAGATCGACCGTTGACGGCTCCGCCGTTTTGCGCTTTGGAGCAGTTATGGGCAGAGCTTTGGGGTTCACTGGCTTCCCTGCTGCGTAGCTACACGGCATTGCATGGATTGAGCGGTAACCGGCAGGCAAAGATTGAGCAGGACGAGGAACGAATTGTGGCGCGGCACGGGGACAGGCGGCTGACGCTGGAACGCAAAGGCGATCGCGTAAGTTGGATGCGCGAAGATGGAAGTTGCGGTGAGTTGGAATTGACCGAGGCTGGGCGTTTAAAGAACGGCCAGGGCGAGGAAGAGATGGATTTGGCGGCAGAAGCCTGGGCACGGGAGTTGATGCGATGAGTCCCGAAACAATGACGCTGTTTTCGCCCCGGCTGGCGGCGCGGCTGGACGCACTGGTGGAGAAGTATCCAGTGCGGCGTTCGGCGCTGGTTCCGATGCTGCTGTATGCGCAGGATGAGGTGGGGTATCTGTCGGACGCGGTGATTGCCGAGGTGGCGGCGCGGATCGGGATTACGGAACTGGATGTGCGCAATGTGGCGACGTATTACTCGATGCTGCGGTTCAAGCCGGCGGGGCGATACAACATTCAGGTGTGCACGAACATCAGCTGCATGTTGCGCGGCGGGTACGACGTGTACGAACGCTTCCAGGAAGAGTTGGGCATCGGACATAAGGGTGTGACGGCGGACGGAGTTTTTTCGCTGGAGGAAGTGGAGTGCATCGGTGCCTGCTGCTGGGCTCCGGCGATCCAGGTGAACTATGAGTTTCACGATGAGATCAGGCCAGAGCTGGTGACAGGCATCCTGGACAGCTATCGCGGTAAGGCCAAAGCAGAAGGGACGGGACAGAATGCCTAGGCTCGTCTCGCATCCGGATGAGGTGAAGATCGTTTCTCGGCGCTTTGGCATGGGCGCTACGAACATCGATCGCTATATTGAACTGGGCGGCTATGACTCGGCGAAGAAGTGTCTGGCACAGGGGCCGGACTGGATCATCGATGAGATGAAGGCCAGCAACCTGCGCGGGCGCGGGGGAGCGGGCTTTCCTGCGGGGATGAAGTGGTCGTTCGTGCCCAAGCAATCGGCCAAGCCAAAGTACGTGCTGGTGAATGGAGACGAGAGCGAGCCGGGGACCTGCAAGGATCATTTGATTTTTCTGCACGATCCTCATGCGGTGATTGAAGGCACGATTATTGCGGGACTGGCGATTGGCGCCAAGTTGGGCTTTATTTATTTGCGCGGGGAGTACCGCTATCTGCTGGAGATTATGGAGAAGGCGGTTGCGGATGCATACGCGAAGGGATTCCTGGGGAAGCATATTTTTGGCTCCGAGACAGAGTTCCAGGTAATTACGCAGACCGGCGCGGGCGCGTATGAAGTGGGCGAAGAGTCGGCGCTGATGGAGTCTCTGGAAGGCAAGCGCGGGGTGCCGAGGATCAAGCCGCCGTTCCCTGCTGTGGTGGGACTTTACGGCGGGCCTACTGTGATTAACAACGCCGAGACGATTGCTTCGGTTCCGCACGTGATTGAGATGGGGGCCGCGGCGTATGCGGCTGTGGGCTCGCCGCGCAACGGCGGAACAAGACTGTTCAGCGTGAGTGGGCATGTGGAGCGGCCGGGCGTGTACGAGTTGCCGATGGGCTACAACCTGAAGAAGATTGTGTACGACGTGGCGGGCGGGGTGCGCGGCGGAAGGAAGCTGAAGGCCGTGGTTCCGGGCGGTTCGTCGACGCCGGTGCTGCTGCCCGAGGAGATTGAGAACCTGGGGATGGATTTCGACCAGGTGGGCAAGGTTGGGTCAATGCTGGGCTCGGCGGGCGTGGTGGTGATTGACGACCAGACGTGCATGGTGGAGTTTGCGCTGCGGACGATCAGTTTTTATCAGCACGAGAGCTGCGGGTGGTGCATTCCATGCCGCGAAGGCACGGACTGGCTGAAGAAATCGCTGACGCGTTTTCATGCGGGGTTTGGCGAGGCCAAGGACATCGATAACATTCAGTACCTGGCGGAGAATATGCTGGGGCGGACGTTCTGTCCGCTGGGCGATGCGGCGGCGATGCCGACGATTGCGTTTGTGAAGAAGTTCCGCAAGGAATTTGAGGATCACCTGAACGGGAAGCCCTGCCCGTTCGCGAAACACGTGGAGATGGCCGTGGTGTAAGTATGAGCATAAGGAATCGTTTGGAAGATGCGGAACTTTTGTGGAAGTCAGGACGGTTGGAAGGTGCTTTTGTTCTGGCGCTCATCGCTGTCGCCGCGACCTCTCGGCGTGTGTTTCCATACCCAATAGGAGATCAACGGGCATTCGAGGACTTCCTGGATCAGGGATTGTTTAGAAGAATGAGCGCTGAATTTCGCGGAGAGCTGCACCAAATGCGGCACATCTTTTACAAATGGTTTCGATGCAATCTTATTCACGAAGGAGAGTTACCTCTTGATGTGGAGATTATTCCGGACCCAAAGCCTGGGACACTTTCCGTGCGTGCTGGTGGAGCACCAGTATACATTTTGCAGGTTTCGCAAGGTTGGTTTCGGGAGCTTGCAAACACAGTCATTCACGCTGAAGTGAATCGTGATCTTTTTCCAGGCAGCGGGACCATTTCAACGTTAAAGAACTAACAGGCTGTAACGAGTAGGGCCGGATCAATAGAATGGTGGATGTTTCGCAAGTGGTCAGTGGAGAGTAGGCGAGTAGACGAATGGCAGACGTAACTTTCACAGTCGACGGAAAAACGCTGACGGCTCCCGCGGGGACGCTGCTGATCGAGGCTTGCCGGAAGGCGGGTATCGAGATTCCGGCTTTCTGCTACTACCCGGGGCTGAGTTTGCAGGCGGCCTGCCGCATGTGCGTGGTGCGCCAGGAAAAGGTGGGCAAGCTGCAGACGGCTTGCACGACGACGGTGGCCGAGGGACAGGTTTTTATTACCGAGTCGGCGGAGATTGCGCAGGCGCGTAAGGCTACGATTCAACTGCTGCTCGGGAACCATCCGCTGGATTGCCCGGTGTGCGACGCGGGCGGCGAGTGCGAACTGCAGGACATGACGTTCAAGTACGGCGCGGGCGAGAGCTTGTACGCCGAAGCCAAACAGCATCGCGAGGAACAGCAGTGGTCGCCGGCGGTTTACTTTGACAGGCCGCGCTGCATTCTCTGCTACCGCTGCGTGCGCACATGCGGCGAAGGCATGGACGTGTGGGCGCTGGGGGTGCAGAACCGCGGAGTGTCGTCGGTGATTGCGCCGAATGGCGGCGATCATCTGGACTGCGAACAGTGCGGCATGTGCATCGATGTTTGCCCGGTGGGCGCGCTGACCAGCGGCACGTATCGCTACAAGACGCGGCCCTGGGAGATGAATCACGTTTCGACCGTTTGCACGCATTGTGGGGATGGTTGCAAGGTGACGTTGGGGGTGCGGCAGTCGAATGACGGGGCGGAAATTATTCGCGCTGACAATCGCGACAAGAGCGGCATCAATGGCGATTTTCTTTGCGCCAAGGGGCGGTTCGGATTTGATTTTGTGGAGAGCCCGGAGCGGTTGACGACGCCGCTGGTGCGTAATGCGCAGGGCAAGCTGGAGCCGACGACATGGGAACATGCGCTGCGGTTTGCGGCGGGCAAGTTGAAGGAGATTCGTGACGCGCGGGGCGGCGAAGCGATCGGCGTGATCGGCTCGAACCGGACGACGAACGAAGAGAATTATCTGTTGCAGAAGTTTGCGCGGACGGTTTTGAAGACGAACAACATCGACCACAAGCGCAGTGCGGGTTATGCGGAATTTGCCAGCGCGCTGGCGGGGCACGTAGGAAAGACTGCGGGGTTGAGCGACATCGCGAAGGCGCCAGCGATTTTGCTGGTGGGCGCGAATCCGACCGAGGAGCATCCGCTGCTGGCCTGGACGCTGCGCACCAACGTGCGGCTGAATCGTGCACGGCTTTATGTGGCAAATTCGAAGACGATCAAACTTGAACGGCAGGCCAAGGCTACGCAAGGGCTGCCGCTGGCAGGCTACAAAGACCTTGTGGCTTTGCTCGACATGGGCACGACAGATTTGAGCAAGGGCGTATTGGCGGAAGAGTCGCTGGTGGTTGTGATTGGTGACGAGTGCCGCGGACAGGCGATGGCGGATCTGATTGCGTGGGGATTGAAGCGCGGTACTGTCCGCTTTGCGCTGCTGGGCGACTATGCGAATTCGCGCGGCGCGGCTGACATGGGGGTTTCGCCTGATTTGCTGCCGGGCTATGAGCCGGTGACGGCTCCGGGCAAGACGGTGCAGCAGATGATTGAGGCTGCGACTGGCGGTTCGTTGGGCGCGTTGCTGGTTATGGGCGCGAATCCGCTGGCGAAGGCCGGGGCGCTCAAGGGAACATTCCTGATTGTTCAGGATCTTTTTCTGACGGAGACGGCGGCGCTGGCCGATGTGGTGTTGCCGGCAGCAAGCCTTTATGAGAAGTCGGGCACGGTGACGAATACTTACGGCGATGTGCAACTGGTGAAGAAGGCTGCCGATCGCGCGGGCGTGAAGCCGGACTTTGAGATTCTGGTGCGGCTGGCGGATGCGATGGGCGCGGACGTGAAGGCGCTGGTTCCGTTTGGCAAGGGTGGCGTGACGGGCGATCTGGGGCAGTCGCGCGGGGCACAGGCGGGCGAGGCCGATCAGCACGCTGTGTGGCTGGCGGCGAACAACCTTGAGTTAAGGCTCAGTCCGTTCGATCCGATGGCTTTGTTGGACGAGATTGCGCGGCTGGTTCCGGGATACAAGCTGGACCGGATCAATTTGTTCAGCGGGAATGCGGTGAAGTCGGAACCGGGCGCGGAGGCTGGGTTTGTGCCGGTCACGGCAGTTACGATTGCGCCTGCGCACGATACCTTGTTTACCTCTGGGACGCTGGGGCGGTATAGCACGACGCTCCGAGAACTGGAAAAGCATCAGACGCATGAAGTGGCGGGGGCGGCGGCGGATTGAGTCGCGGTAAGTGAAATTGTGTGGGGATGGGCGAAAAGCAGGTCCTTCGACTTCGGTCGCTGCGGCGATCTTCGCTCAGGAGAAGGCAAGTGACGATTTTAGAATTCTTTTTGTGGAGCCTGCTCAAGGTGGCCGTGGTCACGGTGGTGATGCTGCTCGGCATCGCCTACACCGTGCTGCTGGAACGCAAGCTCGTGGGCCGCATCCAGAACCGCTGGGGGCCCAATCGCGTCGGTCCCTATGGGCTGCTGCAGCCGCTGGTCGATGGCGCGAAGTCGTTTATGAAAGAGGACCTGATTCCTACCGGAGTCTACAAGCCTCTCTATCTGCTGGCTCCGATTCTTGCGCTTGGCTGCGCGCTGATCTCGATTGGGGTTGTTCCGTTCGGCGAGCCGAAGGTCGGGCCGCATGGCATGGATCTGTTTGAAATCGCCAACGTCAATATTGGACTGCTGGTGATTCTAGGCGTTACATCGTTTGGGGTTTACGGAATCGCGCTGGCGGGGTGGTCGTCGAACAACAAGTATTCCCTGCTCGGCTCGCTGCGTTCTTCGGCACAGTTGATCAGCTACGAGCTGGCGCTGGGGCTTTCGCTGGTGGGCGTGGTGCTGCGCGCCGGATCGCTGAATCTGCGCGTGATCGTGGAGCAGCAAGCCACGTGGGGCATGGCGAGTTGGAACATCTTGGGTGGCGGGCAGTTCCTGGCTTTCTTTATCTACCTGATGGCTGCGTTTGCGGAGACGAACCGCTCGCCGTTCGATCTGCCTGAAGCAGAGAGCGAGCTGACGGGCGGCTATCACACCGAGTACAGCTCGATGAAGTTCGCCATGTTTTTCATGGCCGAGTACGGCAACATGATCAACGTGGGTTGCGTGGCGACGCTACTGTTTCTTGGTGGCTGGACGAGTCCGCTGGGCAACCTGATTCCTCAGCCGGAAAACATTTTTGTTCACGCGCTGATGCCGATCTTCTGGTTTGTCTTCAAGGTCTTCTGCTTCCTGTTCTTGTACGTGTGGGTACGGGGAACATTACCGCGCTTCCGCTACGACCAACTAATGAACTTTGGGTGGCGGGTTCTGATGCCGCTCGCCATGCTGAACATTGTGGGGACAAGCCTTTGGCTTGCTTACCATTGATCTGCAATCGGTAAGAATTTTTGAGCAGCTAGAGCAGATTCTGAAATTGTGTAGACCGATGGGCTTTCCCTCAGGGGCTAAAGCCCGTTGATTTTATTGGTGTTTTGCGGCACGGCTAAAGCCGTGCCCTTTCAAAGCGTCGACTTATTCAGAGATTCCCTAGGTCTCTGACCGTGTGATTTCGTACCTTTAGTTCATGCGATCCCAGGTCCCAAAAGCGGGACCTCCACCCCAAGGACAAAAGATCTGTCTTTGGGGACCCCGGACCTGGGGCACCCGCAATTGGTACAACAACAAGCGGTCAGTGACCTAGTGTTCAGACTGCATGATTCGGTAATCATTCTCGGACAAGTGCGGGCGTGGACGCCGGCACGACAGCCGGTCTGGAGACCGGCGCTACATTCCAGCCATTACAAAATCATGCGGTCATGGTACTAGGGCATCTCTTCGCGTGTGCCGATCAAGCCTATGTTTCACGCCATGCGCACAAGGACTCAGCGTGCGCGGCGCTTCCGTCGCGAAGCCAGGCATCGAGCTGAGCTGGTTCCTTCAGTTGCTGGCCCCGCATGCGAGGCACGGCTACGAAGCTGCAAGTGAGGTCCGACAGGGCTGTCATATCGCCCCAGAGCTTTTCAAACTGAGCCACAGGGAAGATATCTTCCTGTCCTTTGCCCCAGCGCTTCTTGACGTCTTTGAGCGTGATGTAGGTGGGCATGCGCGCGGCGACAGCGCGGACCGCGGCGTCCACGCGATCGGTGTCGGAGAGTGAATCGCGGGTCAGCTCGAATATGGCCAGCAAACGGTCCACGTCGATCCAGTAGGTTGCGCTGTTGTAGTAGCGAAGACGGCTCTCGAGGTCTTCGCTGGGAAGCGCCAGGCCTTCAATCAGCCGAACACGGCCATCCACGCGGGCGAGGCCGCCACCGCGATCTTCGATGTGCCGGGCAATCACTTCCGTGGTGAGTGCTGCGCCGCTTTGCATGTGATGACCGAGGACGGCTGGGTCGGCATCGGCGGCCACCGTGTCAATGTTGTGCGCCATGAGGTAACGCAACTGCGGGCGAATCTCAAACAACCGTCGGAGCGTTCCATTCCGCAGCAGGTTGGCAATCTCATACCAATGGCCCACAGGGTGCAGACACTGCATGGGTACATTGTCGGTGTAGTCGGAGGCTTCGCCAGCGCTTTCGGCCCACTGAATCAACGCCGCGTGCTGGCGTTCGCGCACCTTCTGCGCCTGCTCGTCCAGCAATTGTTGCTGCATCTCCTCCCAGGCAAAGCGGAGATCCCGCGCCATGGGGATCATGCGCAGGCCGATGCTGCGTCCGGGCGAAAGAAGGAGCGGTCCGGGATAGCTATAGTCACGCTCCGCCGCGAGGTGCGCGGCGATAGCTTCGTGCGTCAGATAGCTAGTAGTGATGACGTGCGGGAGTGGGGCGCCACATTCACGGCCAACCCGCAGGCTTTTGGCAAGGTGGACCTCGATGAAGTTGCGATACCGGCCACCAAGCTTGCAGAAAGGGTTCAGGGCCTTCACAACTCCTGCACCATGGGTCCAGCGCGAGCCTACGCCACCCGCCAAAGAGACAACAGCGACACTTCCCTCGGCGAGGGCATCCAGACCGAGAGCGCGATGACGGCCATCTAGCTGATCCGCCTCGGCATCCTCTATAAGGCTGGTGAGAGGCAGGCGATTCTGCGCCAGGCCAATACGTCCGGAAAGCAGATCGAGACGAACCTGTTCGTGCTGCATGCGATCAAAGCCGTAGTTGTCGAGGAGTGTTCTGAGTGTTCCCTTACCGTTCTCTCCGGCATCGTGACCGGTCGGCAGCATGTGATCGAACAATGTCTGAATCATGCCCGCGTATTCCGTGTTGGAGCGGCATGCCGCAGTGAAGCGCTCCAACTCGGCACGGCGTACCGGTGACAGCCGGGACACTTCCGTACGAATGAGCGGAGGCACCTGCAACGTGTAATAGCCGGCGGGCATCAAAGCTTCGTCCCCGGAAAGCAACGCGGCCTGCGTTCCCTGTTCGTTGATCGCGAAATCGTAGACCACGGGCTCGATTGCAAAGGGCACGCTGCGTTCCATCTGGCGCCTGGTTTCGCTCATGATGGCCTGCAGGCTCGCCTGGGCCTGCTGTTTGCGTTCGGGGCTGAAGAGGAATCCCATGCCGCCGCCGCTCATGCCTCCCAGCATCCAAAAGCCCCAGAAATCGTTGCCGAATTCCTTGCGGACACGGTCGATCAACGTGCTTGTGTATAGATTGCCGGCCCAAGGAATAATGGTCTGGATGGGTCCGTCGAAGTTGCGCTGCAGGCAGCCGCCCAGCGCGCGGATGTCACCCCGCTGAAGCTGACTGGTAATTTCATCGAGTATCCCGATGGCTTCGCGGCGGCCGAGCCACTCTGCCTCACTACGCAGCAGGTACTTCTCGGTAACCATCTCCAGAACGGGACCGACATCCTGGGCCATGCCACCGTGGACGAGCACCAGGCTCTGCTGGAGTTTCTCGCGTGTTGCGCGCGCGACTTCAGCTTCGGTAAGGATTCTGTGGCGTGGAAGCAGGCATCCGCGGCTAATGCCAAACTCGGGATCGCCTTCCGCGGCGAGAACGCCGTGAATGAGCTTGATGCCAGGCCAGACTCCACCTGAGTCCTGCCAACCGCCACCGCTTCCTCCAAGCCACTCGCCAAGAATCGCGCGCGCGGCGATCAGGCGGCGGTCGCTTTCTTCCGTGCCACCCGTCAGGGAACTGATCTGTCCCGTGGCACGCATGCAAACAGCAATGATGCAGGCAAGCAGGTTGGTGGAAACAGCCAGGCGGGAGCCTTTGGGAATATCGTTGACCCGGCTGACGATCTCAATACCGTGGCCGGACATTCCCGTGAGCCGTTCCAGCAGACCGGCCAGGGGCTGGGTCGCGCCCTCGATTCCGGGAGGGATAATGCCGCTGGCAATCACTCCCGCCTTGAGCAGGCCCAGGTAGTCGCGGGGAAAATCGAAGACCTCGGCAATGGAAGAAACGTCGGCGGTAGCGCGCAGGTCAACGCTGGTCAAGCGAATGACAGGCTCGTCGATGACGCGGAGCCATGCTTCGACGGGTGGCCGAGGTTTCGCGGAGCTTTGACCTGCCCCGTGAACCGCGAGATCGATGGATGCGTTGAGAACGCGGGCGCCCTCCGGGAAATCCATGCCGAGGAAGAAAATGTCGCTCCATCCGCTGTGCGTGAAGTCCATGCGGACGGGCGTTGCCTCGCGGAGGATTGGGAAACCCGAACCACTGTCAAGAAGTTCGGGGCGGAGGCGCAAAGGATAGTCGAACGTATGGCCGGAACGAAACATCCACTGGTTCCCGCGAACGCTCCTCACGCTGCGGCGCACCTGGTCCGCAAGGGTCTGGAAGCCGAGCGCATGGTAGCCGGCAGCCAGCGCACTGGAGATGGAGGCGCTGGGACCGAGTTCGGCTTGCGCGGCGAGAAAAGCCCCTATGGCTTCCTCAAAGCGCCGTTCCAGCAGACTCTTGAGGCCGGCAAAGGGGATATGCGCCGGCGCGCTTGATGTTGCCAACCGTGGAATGTGGTAGCGATGGATAGCATAAAGAAAAAAGAGCGCCCGCACTCGTTCGTAGAGGTTGTCGCTGTCCCGGCGAAAGTTCTCGAGTTCCCGGCATTCATCTAGAAGCGAGCTGATCGTGGCGTCTTGGCACAGAACCTCGAGCGAAAGATTCCGCTGGTCCCCTTTGCTTGTGATCACAGCAGTCAGGCGGCTCACGCGGAGGCGCCTCCACCGTTCCGGTCCAACTCCCGGTTGGCGAGAAGTTCCAGCATTTGCGACAGCACTTCACTCCGGTTCCGGCCGCTCAAGGCTAGCGCCAGTTGGGCGATCAACAAGCCGAAGGGAGCACCGAGATCATAGCGCCGGCCCTCGTCCTCAACAGCGAGGTACTGCTCCTGGCGCGCGAGTACGCTGAGCGCATCCACCAGTGTCACCTTTGTATCGGAGGAGCCTGTCAGCATCCGATCCAGAATCTCCATCACGATGGGCGTAAACACGTGGATTCCGCAAAAACAGAGATAGTACCCGGCGCGAATTCCGGAGACAAGAAGGCGTTGTTCGGCTTCGGTTGGCGTGGGCTTCTCGATCACCGTGTCGACGCGATACAAGTCGCGCTGCTGGGGAACGCGGCGGCCCCCGACGGTCCCGTAACGCGATAATAGACTCTCGCGCGTGAGATGGACGCCGCTCACCGAGCAGCGCTCCTGTTGTGCGAGTTCCACAAGGCGCCGGGCGGAAGGCTTTTCCGAGGCGCTTATGTAGAGATGATCTCCTACCATGTGCAGGAAAGGATCGCCGTCTGTGAAGGAACGGGCACAATGGATGGCGTGGCCGTAACCGCGCGGCTCAACCTGAGGAACAAAGCGGACCGACGCTGCGTGAGGTCCAGCGGCTTGCGCGTAGGGCGTTTCATCGCCGGGGCAAACGACAATTGCGATCTCTTCAACTCCAGCCGCGAGCGATTGTTCGATCAGGATGCGGAGCAGGGACTTCTCGTTGCCGTCTCCGTCGATAAGAGTCTGAAGAGGCAGTGCGCGCTGAGACCGCGCGGCGGCGGTAATAACAGCTTTCTTGACTAACAATGTGACACCTGACGGCACTTTATCACGATTGATTCCTCTTTCGCCTCTGCCTTGAACGGACCTATCGACAATTCAGATCGGGGCAACGACAGGCTGAGGAATCTTCTCGATTCATTATCTTCGCATGGCGATCATACTGACCGGTGGATTCGCAACTCCTTTCCTCCACTCCCGCGCGGCTTGTCGAGCCTCTCCATGGTCACATCCTTGACGTTCTCAGCGCCTTGGCCCTTAGAGCAGGCCCAGATACGGCGCTTCGCTTTCCCATGGATTTGCGAAGTCTCCTCAATCTTGAATTTTTGAGCGTTGAACCAGCGATCAGCAGGCTCCCGCACCGTGATATTCTTCTCCTTTCGGAGAGATAACATTTGAGCCTCCTGCTCCTCAATCTGTTGCAGCTTGCGCTTCACTGGGTCGCCGCGATCTCGCTCTGTTTGGGCGAGTCGCTCTGCCTGTTCCCAGGATCGGGTCTTGGCGGACACAACGCGGGAAGCGTACTTTTTCCTGGAAATCTCCTACAAAATATCCATCAACAGACACAAGTCATTTAATATCAACGGATACTGAGATGCACCTGATTCTGTTTCTTGTTTTTGCCGGAATTTGCCTGGCCGGGGCCATCAACCTCCTGCTCCAGAGCCATCCGATCAACAGCGCCCTGTCGCTGATTGTGGTGATGACTTCGCTGGCGGTGCTTTACCTGCTGCTGGGTGCGGAGTTTCTGGCCGCGGCGCAGATTATTGTGTACTCCGGCGCAATCATGGTGCTGTTTACGTTTGTGGTGATGCTGCTGAACGCGGGGCGCGAAGAGCGCACCCTGGGCAGCGGAGTGGCGCGCGTGGTTGGCTTCCCTGCCGTGGTCGTGATTCTGGCCGTAGTTGCTACCGTGATTCTTCACGCGCAGGGGCTGGGCGTTGCATCGCTGAACGATCCGATTACAACCACGGAAGACCTGAGCCGCGTACTTTTCCATGAGTTGCTGCTGCCGTTTGAAGTGACGTCGGTACTGATTCTGATTGCGATTCTGGGCGCGGTGGCGCTGGCGCGTCATGGGCATGGAGCCCCGGAAGCGCAGGGAGAAAGGACGGCGGAGAAGTGAATCTTTTGTCGCAGGAAGTTCCGATCTCGTGGTACCTGCTGCTGAGCGCGATGTTGTTTTCGCTGGGCGTGGTGGGATTTCTCATCAAGCGCAATCTGATTACCGTCTTCATGTCGATTGAGCTGATGCTCAATGCTGTGAATCTATCGTTTGTAACCTTCGCGCATGAGTGGCATGCGGTGAAGGGGCAGATTTTTGTGTTCTTTGTGATGATGGTTGCCGCGGCTGAGGCTGCGGTGGGACTGGCCATTATTATTGCTGTCTTCCGCGCCCGTGCAACCCTGGCCGTCGACCGTATCGACCTGATGAAACTATGAACGGAACACTCAATCTCTGGTTGATTCCACTGTTGCCCTTCGCGGGGTTTCTGCTAAATGGAATCCTCGGCTCGCGGCTGCCCAAGTGGCTGGTGACGACGATTGCGCTGCTGGCTCCGCTGGCAGCGTTTGGCGTGGTGGTGAATGCGGCCCGGAGCGTCTTTGGCGTCGGGGCTGCAATCGCTTCCCTGCCCTATATCGAAACTTGCCCAATGGGCTGGATCAATGCGGGTACGCTGCATATTGATTTCAGTTTTGTTCTCGACCAGCTTTCACTGGTAATGCTGCTGGTCGTCACCGGTGTTGGGTTCCTAATTCATATTTACTCCGTGGGCTACATGGCGCACGAAGAGGGATACGCGCGGTACTTCAGCTTTCTGAATCTGTTTCTGTTCTTCATGACGGTGCTGGTGCTGGCAGGCAATGCGCTGCTGATGTTTGTAGGCTGGGAGGGCGTTGGATTGGCGTCTTACTTGCTGATCGGGTTCTATTTCAAGAAGGACTCGGCGGCGAACGCGGGTAAGAAGGCTTTCATCGTCAATCGCATCGGCGACTTCGGATTTCTGATTGGGATGTTTCTGCTGCTGGCGAACTTTGGCACGCTGACGTTCAGCGAGATCGCCACTAAGCTCGGACAAGATCCCGGCTGGCAAGGCGGCATGGTTACCGTGATCGCTCTCTGCCTGCTGCTGGGTGCGACGGGCAAGAGCGCGCAGTTGCCTCTCTATATCTGGCTGCCGGACGCGATGGAAGGCCCGACGCCGGTCTCCGCATTGATTCACGCGGCGACCATGGTGACGGCCGGCGTTTACATGATTGCGCGTACGCATGTGCTGTTTGATCACTCGCCGTTTGCGCTGGGCGTTGTGGCCGTTGTGGGCGCGGCTACGGCGCTGTTTGCGGCTACGATTGGCCTGGTGCAGAACGACATCAAGCGCGTGCTGGCTTACTCGACGATTTCGCAACTGGGGTACATGTTTCTCGGGTGCGGCGTGGCGGCTTACTCGGCGGCGATCTTCCACCTGATGACGCACGCATTCTTCAAGGCACTGCTCTTCTTGGCCGCGGGTTCGGTGATTCACGCGATTGGCGGAGAGCAGGACCTGCGCAAGATGGGCGGGCTGCGGAAGAAGCTGCCGGTCACTTTCTGGACGATGACGGCGGCAGTATTTGCGATTGCTGGATTTCCGCCGCTGGCAGCTTTCTTCTCAAAGGACGCGATTCTTTACGCTGCCTATCTGCAAGGGACGGGCGGGATGGCGTTGTGGTTTGTGGGGCTGGTGACGGCGCTGCTGACCTCGCTCTACATGTTCCGGCTTTGGTATCTGACTTTCATGGGCGAGGCTCGCAGTCCGGAGATTCATGCGCATGAAAGCCCGTGGACAATGCTGGGGCCGCTGGTGATTCTGGCGCTGCTTTCCGTTGGCGGCGGGTGGATTGGGATCGAACGCTTTGCGGCGTTTCTTGCGCCGGCCACGGGGCTTCGTACTGCTGAGTCAGGCTCATCGCAACTGGAGCTGATTCTGAGTGGTGCGGCGGTGGCTGTGGCGCTGCTGGGATGGCTGATCGCCGACCGGCTCTACCGGCAGAAGCCCGCGCAACCGGCAGAGATTGCGGCGGCAATGCCGGGCGCTTACAGGGTGCTTGCCAACAAGTATTACGTCGACGAGATGTATGGCGCGACGGTGGTGAAGCCCGTGTTGGGCTTCTCACGGTATGTGCTGGGATGGGTGGTGGACGTCGGGCTGCTCGGTGGCATTGCGTGGCTGCTAGGGGGGATTGCGCTGTTTACCGGAGCGATTTTGCAGCGGTGGCAGTCAGGCAATCTGCGGTCGTATGCGGCGTGGCTGGCTGCGGGAGCGGCGGCGGTGCTGCTGTTTGTGGTGGTGCCGTGGAATGCGGTTTGGCCGGCTTCAATGGAGCTGATTTTGAAAGTAGCGGGGCGCTGAGAACATGAACGCGATCAACCAATCGATTCTCACGCTGATCCTTCTGGTCCCGCTTGCAGGAGCGGTGCTTGTCGCGCTGATGCCGGACCGCGCCAAGCTACCGAACTGGATTGCGCTGCTGACGACGCTTGCGACGTTTGTGATGACGCTGCATCTGCCGGTGCATTTCGTTCTGGGGCAGGGCGGGTTTCAGTTTGAGGTCAACGCGCCGTGGATCGAGAGCCCGGCGATTTTTTACCACGTGGGCGTGGACGGGCTGAGTATGTGGCTCGTGGTCCTGGTGGGGCTGCTGGCGCCGGTTGGCGTGGTTGCCAGTTGGAATGCGATCAAGGAGCGGCGCAAGGTTTTCTATGCGCTGTTTCTGCTGCAGCAGACGGCGATGGTGGGCGTGTTTATCTCGCTCGACCTGATGGTCTACTACGGCTTCTGGGAACTGTCGCTGGTGCCGATGGCGATCCTGATTGCCATGTACGGGCGCAAGGACGGACCGAAGGCGGCGCTGAAGTTTTTCCTGTTTACCTTTATTCCATCGGCTCCGCTGCTGGTGGCGATTCTGTGGCTTTACAAGTTGACGGGCAGCTTCGACTACACGACACTTCAGATTTTGATTGCGAACGGGCGCTTCCCTGCCGTCGCGATGTGCTGGGTGGCGCTGGCGTTTCTGTTTGCCTTTGCGGTAAAGGTTCCTGTGTTTCCGCTGCATGGATGGCTGGCGGACACCTTTAGTGAAGCGCCTGTGGCGATGGCGATGGTTGTGGCGGGCAAGCTTGGGCTTTATTCCATGCTGCGGTTTCACATCGGGCTCTTCCCGGTGCAGGCGCGGGAGGCTGCGCCGTGGCTGGTAGGCCTCGCAGTGATTGGCGTGCTTTATGGCGCGTGTCTAGCGCTGGTGCAGAGGGACTTCTGGCGGCTGATGGCGTTTGCGGCGCTGAGTCACTTGAGCCTGATTGTGCTGGGGATTTACGGGCTCACCTTCACGGGATGGACGGGCGCGGTTTATCAAATTCTGAATCATGGCGTAGTGGACGCGGCGCTGTTCCTGCTGCTGGGCGCGCTTGAGATTCGCTATGGAACGAGCCAGATCGACGCGTATGGCGGGCTGGCGGCGAGGATGCCGCGGACGGCTTCTTTCTTTGTGATCGCGACGCTGGGGATGATCGGCTTGCCGATGCTGGGCGGGTTTGTCGGAGAGTTCCTGATTCTGTCGAGCACGTTTACGCAGGTCAGCAAGGGTTGGACCATCGCGGCCGCGCTGGGCGTGATTCTGGGGGCGGCTTACATGCTCTGGCTGGTGCAGCGGCTGTTCTACGGGTCTGAGAGCAAGCTGACCGCGTCGAAGCCTGGCGACGATGTGCACTTCGGCGAGATGGCCGTGCTTGCGCCGCTGGCGGTGCTGATGCTGGTGATGGGGTTGGCGCCATCGCTGTGGACGACATCGATTCAGACGGGGGTGCACCCGCCGCCGCTGAAGGAACCTAACGCTTTGCTACCTTCGGTTCTCCTGCTGCCATCGTTTTCAAATACGCCGAATGCGGAGGTGCAGCGGTGAGCCAAGTTCCCGACATCTTCCGTATCCTTCCCGAGGTGATCCTCACCGTTACTGGCGTGATGATCATGCTGATTGAGGCCTCGCTTCCGTCAGGATTTCCGCGTCGGCCGCTGGGTTGGGTGGCGGCAATCGGAACCACGCTGGCGCTGTGGGCCAGCCTTTGGCAGCTCTCGCTGCCGGTGGGAACGGGGTTCTTCGGCACGGTCGAGACTAGCCCATTCACGGTCTTCTTCCACGTGCTTATCTGCGGGATTGTGCTTGTGTCGCTGTTGTTGTCGCTCGACACGCTGCCCGAGGACAGCCACCACCAGGGCGAGTTTTATGCGCTGATCGTGTTTGGCGCGGTGGGCATGTGCCTGCTGACCGGGGCGGTCGAACTGCTGCTGGTGTTTATCGCTCTGGAGATTTCTTCGATCTCGACCTACATTCTTGCTGGTTACCGCAAGGAGACGGGTCGTGGGCCGGAGGCAGCGATCAAGTATTTTCTGCTGGGGTCGTTTGCTACCGGGTTTCTGCTTTACGGGATTGCGCTGATCTTTGGAGCCACGGGAACGACGCAGGTCTATGAGATCGCCCGCCTGGTGACCACGGCGCAGAATCACTCGCTGGTGCTGGCGGCTCTGGGGCTGATGCTGGTCGGGATACTGTTCAAGGTTTCGGCGGCGCCTTTCCACGTGTGGACGCCGGACGTGTACGAAGGCGCCCCTTCGCCTGTGGTGGCGCTGCTCTCGACCGCGCCGAAGGCCGCCGCGTTTGCGCTGCTGCTGCGGGTGGTCTATGAGATGTTTCCGTCGCTGCAGAGCCTGTGGACGCCGCTGCTTTGGATTGTGGCCGTGCTGTCGATGACGGTGGGCAACCTGGCGGCGCTCAGGCAGCAGAATGTGAAGCGGATGCTGGCCTACTCGTCGATTGCTCATGCCGGATACCTGCTGGCGGCCTTCGCAGGCCTCGGAACAAGCGGCATTGCGGCAGCCAGCTTTTATACCGCGGCTTACGCGGCGATGAATGTGGGTATCTTCGCCGTCATCACGCTGGTAAGCGGATACGACGACGCGCGGGTCATGATTGACGACTATCGCGGGCTCATCTACCGCGCGCCACTGCTGGGAAGCTTGCTGCTCTTCTTCCTGGTTTCGCTGGTTGGGATTCCCTTCACCGGCGGATTCTTTGGCAAGTTCTACTCGTTCTCTGCCGCGGTGGATGGCGGGGCCATTGCTCTGGCGATTATCGGGTTGTTGAATTCAGGGCTGGCTGCGGCTTATTATTTGCGGCTGGCGCTGGCAGCGGCACAACGGGAACCGGCTGAGACCGGCCGATCCGTGATTGCCGCGCCTCGGGTGGGTGTAGCTGTTGGGGCGGCTTTGCTGCTTGCGGTTGCGGCTACGCTGACTCTTGGCATTGTGCCCGGTGAGGTGCTGCGCGCGGCGCAGTCTGGAGCACACACGCTGCAGGCTCCGCCTGTGGACAGCAGTACGCCGTCGGGGGATGCGGTTCGACCGTAGCGAAAGGGGATTTTGCAGGGGCTAAAGCCGGCGATGATTTTGCGTCATTTGCGGCACGACTAAAGTCGTGCCCTGTTACAAGGCCTCTGAGTTTCTTTGCTTGAGCGAGTTTATCCGCAGCCTGTAACGTCCATACTCTTCAAACTGATCTACCACCGAAGTAAACAGTTCGTTGCCCATTCCGGTACAATTTCATTCGATGAAGCTAGGCGAGTTGGCAAGACGGTTGGGCGCGGAGCTCCGCGGCAATGCGGAGTTGGAAATTACCGGCGTCAAAGGGATTGAAGAGGCCGGGCCCTCGGAGATTACGTTCGTCGCGAATCCTCGCTACACGGCTCTGGCGCGCACGACACATGCGGCGGCTGTTGTCGTCGAGCCCGATTTCCAGGACATAACGGCAGCAACGCTGCGGATCAAGAATCCTTACCTCGCGTTTTCACGCGCGTTGGGAATCTTTTATCAGCCACCGACTTATGCACCGGGGATTCACCCAACCGCGGTAATCGATTCAACGGCAGAGATTGGCGAAGGGGCGCATGTTGGCGCTTACGTCGTGGTCGGTCCGCAGGTGCGGGTTGGAGCCAACGCAACGCTGCTGCCGCACGTCGTGCTTTACCAAGGCGTCAAAGTGGGGAGCTGCTTCTTTGCGCACGCTCATTCCGTTGTGCGCGAGAACTGCGTGCTGGGCGACCACGTGACGCTGGAGAACGGCGCGATTATCGGCGCGGATGGATTCGGCTTCGCCAAGAACGAAGAAGGCCATTGGGAAAAAATTCCGCAGTCGGGGCCGGTGCGGATGGGCAGCCGCGTGGATGTGCAGGCAAATGCCTGCATTGATCGGGCGACGGTGGGCGCTACGGAAATTGGGGATGGGACCAAGGTCGACAATCTCGTTCAGATTGGTCACGGCTCACGCGTCGGCGCAAATACGCTGCTGTGCGGGCAGGTCGGCGTGGCCGGTTCGTCGGTGATCGGCAACAATGTGATTCTGGCGGGACAGTCGGCGGTGGCGGGCCATTGCACAGTCGGCGACGGGGCCATTTTGACCGCGCAATCGGCTGTCTCGCACGATGTGCCACCCGGCAAGATACTCTCCGGCTCTCCGGGTTTCGACAATCGGGTGTGGCTGCGCGCTATAACCATCTTCCAGCGCCTGCCAGAGTTGCTGAAGCGCCTGGACCGCGTGGAGAAGGCGGTTGCAGCGCAGGGCTCACAGGATGCCGCGCAGGGCAAAGATGGGAACCGGGAATGACGGGGCGAAAGAGAATTCGCGCAGGAATGTGGACCGGCTGAGTTGCGGAAGAAAGGTTCGATTTTGATTTTTGAGCGAGAGAGGATGCCCGCAGGGGCTAAAGCCCAAGTCTATTTTCAGCCATTTGCGGCACGACTGAAGTCGTGCTCTGTTACAAAGCTTCTGAGTTTCCCCATCAGGCCGAGTGTTTTTGCAGCCAGTGGAGTTCTGTTCGCCGTGCTGTTGGGGCTCTCTGGATGCCGTTCCTATCACGTTGAAACTACCGTCGAGAACCGCACTGGCGCGGCGATTCAACTGCTTGAGGTGGATTATCCGAGCGCCAGCTTTGGAGCCGATAGCGTGGCCGCGGGCGCGGACTTCCACTATCGCCTCCAGATCCGGGGCGAAGGGCCTGTCAAAGTACAGTACACAGGGGTTGGCGGACGGCAGGAAAAGATGGACGGACCTACGCTCGCCGAGCGGCAGGAAGGCAGCCTTGAAATTGTGCTGCTGCCGGGCGGCAAGGCGGAGTTCCATCCTCAGTTGTCGCCGGGACGCTGATATTTTGCTCTATCCCTTGGCTGCCAAATGAAGTTCTACGGACTCCCACCCATCGGACAAAAACAAAGACGTCCGATGGATGGGGCACAGTTTCATTCCCCGCGGGTCGGTGAAGCCGGTGGGAGACTGAAAAGCGCTTGGGGCCCCGTTCGCTCAGGATGACAACCGCAATTATGTTATGAACTTCGGAGACCGGACGCTAGTGCACCATGCTCTGAAACAACGGCGACTGCAACAGGGCGCTGAACTGTCCGTCGCTGGTGGCAAAGTGAATGGAAAGCCGCCCGGAGTCGGAACTGATGGAAGTTGCGCTCAACGCATCCTTCTCGGTCTCAGATCCACTCAACTTCCTAAGCATGACGGCCGCTGTGAGAAGCGAAGAAACCGTGGCCGCGCTAAACGAGTCTCCGGTCTGGATGGTGAGATCGAACTTGACGCCGTGCTGGAAGTTCATCGAGTACCAGGAGGACTGGAGGCGCTGCTGGACCATCTCGAAGTCGGTGACGGAACCTGCCTGTCCAAGCAACTGCTTCATCATGGTCTGCGTGCCTTTGCCGTCGAGGATGCTCCACAAAGGCTCCCAGTCCACGCTCCGCATCGCGTCCATCATGGGGCCGTTGGACAGCAAGCTCTGTGAACTGCCGTCGCGCGCATTGAGAGCCTTGGTGACGGCATCCTTCTGGCCAAAAACCATGGTCGATGGATCGACAAAACAAAGCACCATTCCGGCTCTGCTCATGGGATAAATGGCGTTGGTACGCAGCATGGACGGCTTGATCTTCTGCCTGCGAAAGTTTGCCAGGACCTCATCGATGGAAAACTGACCTTGAGCCACGCCGACGGTCAAAAGCGTATCGCTGCCTGGAGCGGAGCGGAAGAGCGCAAAGGCGAGCTGGTCGACGTCGTGGTTGTCGTTCAAGCCAGACTTGCTGAGAGCCGCATCCAGTTGCTTCAGTTCCGGCGGCATGACCCGGTCGCGCAGATCCATCGCCGCCTGTGAATTCTGCATCGCGCGGTAGTCAATCACCACCAGTTGCTGGACTTCGCGGGGAATGGCGCCGCGGGCGTCGGTGGACAACTGGGCCGCCCGAGCCGGGGTAAGCGCTGCCAGCAGTAGAGGTACGATCGAAAACTTAACAAATGCCTTTAACAATTTCATCCTCCGAAACCAAATGCGTCTTGAATTGTGTCTTGGGAATTGGACGGCTCAAGGGGCTATTCGACGCCTGGAAAACCCCTGAAATGAACAGACTCTACATTCCTATTGTAACCGCCGCGGTTTTGGCAGGGGTTTCCCTGCCTCTTGCTGATCTCTAGGCCTCTCCAGGCCAAGCTAACGGAGCGGCTAAGCGATGCTCCAGTATCTTGGTCTGGGGATCGAACCCAGTCAATTGACGCATCCATGGGCTTTCGCGCTCGCAGGCAGCTTCGGGGATGAGGCCAATCACCTCGCCTTCGGCGATCTCAGTTTTGTAGCGAAGCGCCAGCCTTGAGACCGCTTGATAGACCTGTGAAATCGGGGTCGCCTCAAAGTCGGTGATGTTCATGGAGAGCTGCGCACGGCCGTGAGCGAGAACACCCATCGCCTTTACGCCCTTGAGGCCGCCTGAGGCAGCCCGGATTTCGCGAGCGACAGCCCGGGCGATGGCCACATCCGAAGAATCGAAGTAGATGTTGTAGGCGACGAGGAACTTGCGGGCTCCGACGGCACAAGCGCCGGCTGTGGGGTGCAGGCCTGGGCCGCCCAGGTCGGGACGCCGAGCCGATTCCTTGCGCACGGCCTCCTTGAGGCCCTCAAACTGTCCACGGCGGACGTCCTCGAGGTTTGCGCGGTCGGGCCGCGCCGCCGCCGCCTCATAGAAAAACACGGGGACACTGAAGCGGCGCCAAATCTCAAGGCCAGCCTGGCGGGCCAGCAGAGCACAATGCTCAAGCTTGATGCCGGAAATCGGAACGAAAGGGATTACGTCAGCCGCGCCGATGCGGGGATGAACGCCCTGCTGCCGGGTCAGGTCGATGAGATCGACAGCCTTGCCGACGCCGCGGACAGCCGCTTCGACAATTGCCGCAGGCTCGCCGGCGAGGGTCACGACAGAGCGATTGTGATCGGCATCCATGGACCAGTCCAGCAGATGCACTCCCTCGACGCGCATCGCGGCGACGATCGCCTCGACCCGCCGGGCATCTGTGCCCTCGGAGAAATTGGGAACGCATTCTACAACTGGTCCGTTCATTACTGCTGTCCGTTCTTTCTTGCTCAGCCCGTGCGGATTGCCCCAGGTCTGGATTGGACTGGCGGTTGCGAGGCTATTTCCAGTAGGTGTATCCGAACTGGAATTGAACGCTGGCGTTGACTCCGGGGTTCTTGTCGCCCAGCGACGCCGAAGAGATGTGTACCGCATTCACGCCCAGATCGATGGACCGCTTGGGGCGGATGAAGTAATGAAGGCCGGCACCGCCTTGCGGCGAAAAATTCCACACGGAAGTGCCACCAGCAGTTCCATGCGGAACCAGCAAGGTTGGCGGAAACTTGTGGGTGGTGTAGATGAGCCCGCCCGCACCCTGAAACCAGGGCTGGAAGCGGTGCGAGTTGGTGAGGAAATTCCAGCGCAAGATGACCGGGGTGAGGCTGACACCGCGATAGGTGCCTCCGCCGAAGAGACCCACCGCGGTGCCCGTTCCACCACCGGGCAGGGGGTAAGAATAAGTCCGCTGGCTCGCGGCCGGCGTATAGGCCTGCCAAAGCGGCATGATGTTGCCGCTCAGCTCAAACTGGCCACTGAAGATGCCCGCATGGACGACGGGAGAAAGTGGCTTGCCCGCCTGGAAACCGCCCCACAAGAACTTGAAGTCGGAACGGTCGCCTACGCCGGTTCCGTAGTTCAAAAACGGGCCGTACTCCCAACTCCGCGCGCCACGGACATGGGCCACGGGATCAACCGCGGCGGCATCGCTGGACGCCGACACCTGGCCGGAAGCCAAGCTGGCCCCTGCGATCAACACAACTAAAAGAATCCGTACAATTCGGCTCAAAGTTCTTCCCTTCCCGCTTTTAGAAATTCCGAGATCCCAAAAAAAGACCGCCACTACCGGGCGGCCTCTTTGATTGACTGGCTGGTGCCCGTTCAGCCGGCGGCTTCCATCTGTTCGGCGTCCATGTCGAAGTTCGAATAGACGTTCTGGGTGTCGTCACAATCTTCCAGCGCTTCGAGCAGACGGATCATCTGGTTTGCCGGGTTGCCTTCAAGCTTGGTGTAGGTGGAGGCCACCATGGTCACTTCGCTCATCACGGTAGGAATGCCCGCAGCCTTGATGGCCGTGGCAACCGCCTCGTAGGAGGCCGGATCGGTGATGATCTCCCAGGTGTCGCCTTCGTCGTTGAGGTCTTCGCCGCCGTGCTCGAGCACAATGTCCATCAACTGATCTTCAGTGGCCGCGGTCTTCTCAACGGCAATGAGACCCTTCTTCGAGAACATGAAACGTACTGAGCCGGATTCGCCGAGGTTACCGCCGTTTTTCGAAAACGCATGACGAATTTCGCTGACGGCGCGGTTTCGATTGTCCGTGGTTACGTCCACGATAACGGCAACGCCGCCGGGGCCGTAGCCCTCGAACGAGATCTCTTCGTAGTTGACGCCTTCCAGTTCGCCGGTGCCGCGCTGAATGGCCCGCTTGATGTTTTCCTGGGGCATGTTTTCAGCTTTAGCCGCCAGAATCGCGGTGCGCAATCGAGGGTTGCCATCCGGGTCACCGCCGCCTTTGGCAGCGATGCTTATTTCCTTGATGATGCGAGTGAATGTCTTGCCGCGCTTAGCATCGAGCGCGCCCTTCTTATGCTTGATTGTGGCCCATTTGGAATGGCCGGACATGGCAACCTCAACAGTTGTAAAGATGATGGCGCAGGCACGCACCTGACGAGCCAGTATACCATCGGGAGCGAGAGGCGGGATATGCCTGTTTGCTCCCTGAACACCTGGGGGTGGTTAGAACCGGCGCTGCAAGTTTTCGCCCCTCCCGCTTACGGGAATAACTCGGCGTCGCGCAGCTTTACCGCGAGGCGGTCTTTCTCCGAGACGATCGCGTCTTGCGCGGCGATCGGCCATGGAATCGCAAGGTCTGGATCGTTCCAGGCGATGGCGCGTTCGGCGGCGGGCGAGTAGTACTCGGTCACTTTGTAGGCGAATCCAGCGGCCTCGCTGAGAACCAGAAACCCGTGGCCGAAACCTTCGGGAATCCAAAGCATCTGGCCGTTTTCGCCGCTCAGCTCGACAGCGACGTGGCGGGCGAAGGTTGGCGAGCCGCGGCGCAGATCGACGGCCACATCGAGCACCGCTCCGTGGGTAACGCGCACGAGCTTTCCCTGCGGATGCGTGATCTGATAGTGGATGCCGCGGAGGACGTTCTTCTTTGACAGGGAGAAGTTGTCCTGGACCCAGAGTTCGGGCAGGCCAGCCTCGGCCATGCGGCGCTGGTTGTAGGTCTCGCAGAAGAGGCCACGGTCGTCCCGATAAAAGGTTGGCGTCAACACCAGCACGCCCGGCAAGGCTGTTTCCTGAATCTTCATAGATTGTCCGTCTTGGACACAAGATTCTGTTCGCGCAGCAGCGCCAGCAGGTATTGCCCATAGCCGCTCTTGCGGATGGGCTGGGCAAGAGCCTCCAACTGCTCGGCGGTAATGAAGCCCTGGCGAAAGGCGATCTCTTCGGGACAGGCGATGCTCAGACCCTGGCGGCGTTCGATGGTGGAGACAAACATCGAGGCCTCGAGCAGCGAGTCGTGCGTGCCGGTGTCGAGCCAGGCCATTCCGCGGCTCATCATTTCGACGTTCAGCGTGCCGGCTTCAAGATAAAGTCGGTTGAGGTCAGTGATTTCCAGTTCGCCGCGTGGCGAGGGCCTGAGCGACGAGGCAAGGCTCACGACCTGGTTGTCGTAGAAATAGAGACCTGTGACGGCGTAGCGCGACTTCGGCTGCTTGGGTTTTTCTTCAAGGCTGACGGCGTGACCTTCGCGATCGAATTCAACCACGCCGTAGCGCTCCGGATCTTCGACCGGATAAGCGAATACGGTTGCCCCTTGCTTGAGCTTTGCCGCCGACTGAAGCTGGCCGGAAAAACCATGGCCGTAGAAGATGTTGTCGCCGAGAATGAGCGCGCTGCTGTCGCTGCCGATAAAATCGCGGCCGATGAGAAATGCCTGCGCCAGGCCGTCGGGGCTGGGCTGGATGGCGTATTGAATCTCGATTCCCCACTGGTGGCCGTCGCCGAGCAGGTCGGCAAAGCGGGCTGTATCCTGCGGCGTTGAGATCAACAGAATCTCGCGCAGGCCAGCCAGCATCAGCGTGCTGAGCGGGTAATAGACCATGGGCTTGTTGTAGACCGGCAGAAGCTGCTTGGACACCACTTGGGTGACTGGATAGAGGCGTGAGCCCGATCCGCCTGCGAGAATGATGCCCTTCATAGTTCGCTCCGCTTCGAGTAATTCGTTGCGATCCACTCGCGATAGGCTCCGGTTCGCACACTGTCGACCCACGAGGCGTTGTCCAGGTACCAGCGAACGGTCTTGCGCAGTCCGCTCTCAAACTGTTCGGTGGGCTTCCAACCCAGTTCAGTCGAGATCTTGGAAGCATCGATGGCATAGCGGCGATCGTGACCGAGGCGGTCTTCGACAAATCTGATCAGACTTCTGCGCGACGCCGCGCCGGGGGTGGGACGCATCTCGTCGACTAGATCGCAGATAGTGGTGACAACATCTATGTTTGTCCGCTCGCTATTGCCGCCGATGTTGTAGGTCTCGCCGATGCGGCCATTCTGGAGAACCGTACGAATCGCCGAGCAATGATCTTCAACGAAGAGCCAGTCGCGAACATTCTTTCCATCGCCGTAGACAGGCAATTGTTTGCCCTCAAGAGCATTCAGCGTTACCAGGGGAATCAGCTTCTCGGGAAACTGGAAGGGGCCGTAGTTATTGGAGCAGTTTGTGGTGAGCACAGGAAGGCCGAAGGTGTGGCAATAGGCTCTAACCAAGTGGTCTGAGGACGCCTTGGACGCAGCATAGGGGCTGTTGGGGGCGTAGGCCGTGGTCTCGGAGAAGGCCGGATCGTCATTGCCGAGCGAGCCGTAGACTTCGTCCGTGGAAACGTGGAGGAAACGGAAGCTGGCCCGGGCTGCGTCGTCGAGAGCGGACCAGTAGGTCCTTGCCTGTTCCAGCATGGTGAAGGTTCCCTGGACGTTGGTGCGGATGAATGCCTCTGGAGAGGTAATCGAGCGATCGACGTGGCTCTCCGCCGCAAAGTGGACGATCGCGCGCGGGCGGTGCTTGGCGAGGAGCGAGGCGACCAGTTCAGCGTCGCAGATGTCGCCGCGCACAAACAGATAGCGCGGGTTGCTTTCAAGCGAAGCCAGGTTGGCTGGATTGCCTGCGTAGGTAAGCAGGTCGAGATTGACGACGGCTGAATCGCTGGCATGCAACAAACTCAAAACGAAGTTTGAGCCGATGAATCCGGCGCCGCCAGTGACAAGTAGGGTATTGAGAGTGCTGTTGCTCACGTCCTTCAGTATATGGTACAAAACACGTATCTTTGCGAGACTTGTGGCCTCAGTTCCATTCAATATTCGACCCATCGGTGGCAAGGAAGTTTAGCAGACTGCGAAAATTTTCGTTATATTAAAGTCAGTGCAGTCCCGGACGCGGCGGCACCTGCTCATGCAATCCTTTTGATTCAGGCCTCAGGCGATTTCGCTCCACTGGAATCGCACGGCGGTTGTGTCTTTCAGAATTCATACTGCAATCTGCAAGCAAACGGTCACAGGAAAAGGCTGCCATGGAAATTTCTAGTCATCATCGCATCCCCGAGCCGCAAGGGCTCTATCACTCACAAAATGAGCATGATGCCTGCGGCATGGGACTTGTCGCCAGCATTCGCGGCGAAAAAAGCCATGAGATTATTCGCAAGGGGCTTGAGGTGCTGATCAACCTCACGCACCGCGGCGCTGCTGGCTGCGACCCGGAGACCGGCGACGGCGCTGGCATTCTGATCCAGATTCCCCATGCATTTTTTGTGAGCGAATGTGCCGAGCTTGGCATGAAGCTGCCTGAGGCGGGCTACTACGGTGTCGCGATGTGCTTTCTGCCAGTGGAGAAGCACAGCCGCCTGCAATGCGAAGGCGTGTTTGAGCGCATCGCGCAAGAAGAGGGCCTCATCGTTCTCGGCTGGCGCGATACGCCGGTCAACGGCGATGCGGTGGGCCGCGAAGCGCGTGCCTCCCAGCCCTATATTGAGCAGCTTTTCGTCAGCAAGCCAAGCGGACTGGACGAGGACGCATTCGAGCGCTTGCTTTATCGTATCCGCCGCAGGACTGAAAACGAGATTGCCGACTCGGAGATCGAGGACAAGGAGACGTTTTACGTTCCCTCGTTCTCGTGTCGCACCATCATCTACAAAGGCCTGATGCTGGCTCCGCAGATCGAGAAGTTCTATTTCGAGCTCGCCAATCCGCTCGTAATCAGTGCGCTTTGTCTGGTTCACCAGCGCTTCTCGACCAATACATTTCCCAGTTGGAAGCTGGCGCATCCTTACCGGTATGTCGCGCACAACGGCGAAATCAATACGATTCGCGGCAACGTGAGCTGGATGAATGCGCGCCAGTCTGTTCTGCGCAGCCCGCAGTTCGGCAAGAATATCGACAAGCTGTTTCCGGTGATTATGCCCGAAGGCAGCGATTCGGCTTCTCTCGACAACGCGGTTGAATTTCTGTTTCAGTCGGGCCGTTCCCTGCCCCACGTAATGGCGATGCTGATTCCCGAGGCATGGTCCGGCAATCCGGATATGGACGAGGAGAAGCGCGCCTTCTACGAGTACCACGCTTCTCTGATGGAGCCGTGGGACGGGCCGGCGGCGATTGCCTTCTCGGATGGCCGCGTGATTGGCGCCACTCTGGACCGCAACGGTCTGCGCCCTGGACGCTACATCGTTACCAAGGACGACCTGGTTGTGCTTGCCTCCGAAGCAGGCGTGATCGAAGTGCCGCCCGAGGACATTCGCAAGAAGGGCCGCCTGCGGCCTGGCCGCATGTTCCTGGTGGACACGGTCCAGCAGCGAATCATCTCCGACAGCGAGATCAAGAAGCAGTTGGCAGGACGCCAGCCTTATGGCGAGTGGCTGAAGCAGCAGCAGGTCACCATCGACAAACTGCCCGAGCCGCCACGCGTGATTGCCTCTAATCCGGAGACGCTGCTTCGCCGTCAGCGCGCGGCTGGCTACAGCGAAGAGGATCTGCGCATCTTGCTTGGACCGATGGCTGCAGCGGGCCAGGAGCCTCTAGGCTCCATGGGCACCGATGTGCCGTTGGCTTGCCTGTCTGACCGCCCGCAGTCGTTGTTCAACTACTTTAAGCAGCACTTCGCGCAGGTAACCAATCCGCCGATCGATCCGATCCGCGAAGAGCTGGTGATGTCGCTGATCAGCTACATCGGCACCGAACGCAACATCCTGGATGAGACGCCGGAGAACTGCCATACGCTGCGGCTGCCGCATCCGATCTTGACCAATCGCGATCTTGAAAAGCTGCGCCGCGTCTCCTCGGGCGACCTGCTTGCCACCACGCTGCCGGCGCTGTTTCGTGCCGCCGATGGCGAGGCAGGCCTGAAGCACTCGCTTGACGACCTGAGCGCTCGCGCCGCACTAGCCGTTCACTCCGGCTACACGCTGCTGATTCTCTCCGACCGTGGAGTGGATGCAACGTATGCGCCGATTCCCAGCTTGCTGGCCATGGCGGCGGTTCACAATCGTCTGGTGCGCGAGAAGACCCGCACTCAGGTCGCAATTATCATCGAGAGCGGCGAACCGCGCGAAGTAACGCATTTTGCGTTGCTGATCGGCTACGGCGCAAGCGCCGTTAATCCGTATCTGGCGATTGAAACCATCCACGACATGAAGCGCCGCGACCTGTTGCCGAAAGATGTTGACGCCGAGCACGCGGAGAAGAACTTTATCAAGGCCATCAACAAGGGCCTGCTGAAGACCTTCTCGAAGATGGGCATCAGCACTTTGCAGAGCTATCGCGGAGCGCAGGTGTTTGAGGCTGTCGGTCTCAACCAGTTTCTGATCGACTCCTACTTCTCCGGCACGCCGTCGCGCATTGAGGGTATTGGTCTCGATGTACTCGCGCGCGAAGCCCAGATGAAGCATGCGTACGCCTTCCAGCCGCTCACCGAATCTGAGACGGATCTAGTGGTCGGCGGCCAGTATCAATATCGCCAGGGCGGCGAATATCACCTGCTGAATCCGCTCACCATCAGCAAGGTGCAGCACGCGGTTCGGCAAAACAATCCGGCCACGTTCCAGGAGTATACGGATCTGCTGGACCAGCAGAATCATGAGCTTTGTACGCTGCGCGGTCTGCTCAAGCTCAAATATGCCGCACAGCCGATACCGATCGATGAAGTTGAGCCGGCCAAGGAAATTGTGAAGAGATTCACAACCGGCGCCATGAGCTTTGGCTCGATCAGCAAGGAAGCACACGAAACACTGGCGATTGCCATGAACCGCATCGGCGGCATGTCAAACACTGGTGAAGGTGGCGAAGACGAAGAGCGCTTCAAGCGCGATGCGAACGGCGATTTGCGCCGCAGCGCGGTGAAGCAGGTGGCCAGCGGGCGCTTTGGCGTGACGACAAATTACCTGGTCAACGCCGACGAACTGCAGATCAAGATGGCGCAGGGCGCAAAGCCCGGCGAAGGCGGCCAGTTGCCTGGGCACAAGGTGGACGAGGTGATCGCCAAGACCCGCCACTCGATCCCCGGCGTGGGCCTGATCTCTCCGCCGCCGCATCACGACATCTACTCGATCGAGGATCTGGCGCAACTGATCTACGATCTGAAAAACGTGAACCCGCAGGCGCGCATCGCGGTCAAGCTGGTTTCGGAAGCCGGTGTCGGTACGGTCGCAGCCGGCGTCGCCAAGGCTCATGCGGATGTTGTGCTGATCTCCGGCGACAACGGCGGCACAGGCGCTTCGCCGCTGAGTTCGATCAAGCACGCGGGCTTGCCCTGGGAACTGGGCCTGGCGGAAACGCAGCAGGTGCTACTGCTGAACGATCTGCGCAGCCGCATCCGTGTGCAGACCGACGGCAAGCTGCAGACCGGGCGCGACGTGGTGATCGCTGCCCTGCTGGGCGCCGAAGAGTATGGCTTTGCCACCATGCCGCTGATCACCATGGGCTGCATCATGATGCGCAAATGCCATCTGAACACCTGCGCGGTGGGCATCGCGACGCAGGACCCGGTGTTGCGCGCGCGCTTCACGGGCCAGCCAGAGCACGTGGTGAACTTCTTCTTCTTTGTCGCTGAGCAGATGCGCCAGCACATGGCGAAACTCGGCTTCCGCACCGTGGATGAGATGGTGGGCCGCGTCGACAAGATCGATGCCGCCATCGCGCATGAGCACTGGAAGGCCAAGGGCATTGATCTCTCATCGATTCTGTACTCTCCTGAGTTGCCTTCGCGCGTGGCACGGCGCCGCATGCAGGCTCAGGATCACGGGCTGAACCAGGCGCTCGATCACATCTTGATTGAGAAGGCCGCACCCGCGCTCGAATCGCAGACTCCAGTGACGGGTACCTTCGCCATTCGCAACGTTCACCGCACAGTGGGCGCCATGCTGGGCGGCCAGATTGCTCGCCGCTATGGTTCGGCTGGATTGCCGGACGAAACAATTCACTTCCGTTTCCACGGATCGGCGGGCCAGAGCTTCGGCGCGTTTGTTCCCTCCGGTGTAACGCTGGAGCTTGAAGGCGATGCGAACGATTATCTGGGCAAGGGCCTTTCCGGCGGGCGCATTATCGCTTATCCGCCGAAGACATCCAGCTTCCTGCCCGAAGAGAGCATCCTGGTCGGCAACGTCGTTCTCTATGGCGCAACTTCCGGCGACGTCTTCCTGAATGGCATTGCCGGTGAGCGGTTCGCCGTTCGCAACTCCGGCGCAATCGCCGTTGTGGAAGGCGTGGGCGATCACGGCTGCGAGTACATGACCAACGGAACGGTCATTGTGCTGGGCAAGACGGGACGCAATTTTGGCGCCGGCATGAGCGGCGGCATCGCGTATGTCTACGACGGCCGAGGCGACTTTGCAGCCCGCCGCTGCAACAAGGTCAGCGTCGATCTGGAACCGCTGGCGGCGGAAGCCGATGTGGAACGCGTACGCGCACTGCTGGAGCGCCATCGCGACCTGACGGGCAGCCCGCGCGCAGCCTGGGTCCTGGAACACTGGGCCGATGCGCAGCCGCGCTTCATCAAGGTATTCCCGCACGAGTACAAGCGCGTTCTCGGCGTTCCTCGTGCCGAATCGGTCTACTCTCCTCCCCCAACTACTTCGTCGCCTCTGGTGACGTCTACGACAGAGGTGCTCCATGGGTAAGGTGACAGGATTTTTGGAAATTGAGCGCGAACAGCCTACGCGGCGCAAGACCGATGAGCGCATTCAAGACTGGTTTGAAATCTACGAGCCTTTCCCCGAAGAGAAGCAGCGCCAGCAGGGCGCGCGCTGCATGGACTGCGGCGTGCCCTTCTGCCACACGGGGTGCCCGGTTAACAACCTCATTCCGGACTGGAACGACCTGGTCTACAACAGCCGTTGGGAGGCAGCGGTTCGCCGGCTGCACTCGACCAACAACTTTCCCGAGTTCACGGGGCGTATCTGCCCGGCGCCTTGCGAGGCCGCTTGCGTTCTTGGCATCAATCAGCCGCCAGTTTCGATCAAGCTGATTGAGCGGTCAATCGTAGAGCGCGGCTGGGACGAGGGCTGGATTCATCCCGAGCCGCCCGAGCAGGCCACCGGCAAGCGCGTTGCCGTAATCGGCAGCGGGCCCGCCGGACTTGCCGCAGCCCAGCAGCTGCGGCGTGCCGGGCACTCGGTCGCGGTCTATGAGAAGAACGACCGCATTGGCGGCCTGTTGCGCTACGGCATTCCCAACTTCAAGCTGGAGAAACAGGTCATCGACCGGCGCATAGACCAGATGCGGGCTGAAGGCGTCGAATTCATCACCAACGCAAACGTCGGCGGCAACGTGCCTGTGGACACGCTTACCGCACACTACGAGGCAATCCTGCTTTGCGGCGGCTCCGAGCAGCCACGCGATCTCAAGGTTCCCGGCCGCGAACTGAAGGGCATTCACTATGCCATGGAGTTTCTGCCTCAGCAGAATCGCCGCAACGCGGGCGATACCGTTGATCCTGCGATCTCTATTCTTGCCACAGGCAGGCGCGTGCTGATTATTGGCGGTGGCGATACCGGGGCCGACTGCCTGGGTACGAGCCTGCGCCAGGGCGCCAAGAGCGTCCATCAGATCGAGATCATGCCCAAGCCGCCCGAACAGCGCGCAGCCTCAACGCCGTGGCCGCTCTGGCCCATGCAGTTGCGCACCGAAAGCTCGCACGAAGAAGGCGGCATTCGCGACTGGGGCATCAACACCGTGAAGTTCACCGGCGACGAAAACGGCAATGTGAAGCAGCTTCACGCAGTCCGCGTAGGTCCTCCGCCGAAGTTTGAGCCCATCGCCGGCAGCGAGTTCACGCTCGACGTCGATCTTGTCCTGCTCGCCATGGGATTCCTGGGGCCGGTCCGCTCGGGCATGATCGAGCAACTCGGGGTGGCTCTGGACAACCGCGGCAACATCGCAACTACGAACTACATGAGCTCAGTCGATGGCGTTTTTGCCGCCGGCGATATGCGCCGCGGGCAGTCGCTCGTGGTCTGGGCGATCTCTGAGGGACGCAAGGCCGCAGCGGCAGTTGACGCGTACCTGAATGCCAAGGCAGAAGCCGTGCCACTGCTCCATCGCACTGCAGTTTAGGCAAGACTCTACGACTAGCGATAAGGGCTCCTGGTTCAGCCGTCAAGGTGGCTTCCAGGAGCTTTTTGCATGCCCGAGTACCGGCTCCGCGCTATCCGGGCTGCTTGGGCACCTTGCGATCTGGCGGCGGGTCGGGGAATCAGGCGGATTCTCCCGGGGAAAATCAGAAGCCGTAAACAGGGACCGCCGCGTTCAGCCCTGGCTTGCCTAGAGGCTTATTCAGCACTACAAGGTCATCGATCCCAACTTCAAGGGAAAAACACTGACGAACTGCTGAAAGCGTAATGATGACCTTGCATTGCTTGCGCAATTCCGTCACAACTCCTTCGACTCCAGCAAAGACGCCGTCACGCACTTGAACTCGAGTTCCAAGGGAAAGGCCGGAATGGGGCCGCAAGGACAGCCCTCTCGCCAGTCCATCACGAATTTTGGCGAGTTCTTCGTCGTGCACCATGTCCCGTTCTTCCTCGCCCAACAGGCGAAGCACACCGGGAATAGAGATGACAGAGATTCTGCTTTGGGGTGTGAAACGAGCAAACACATAACCAGAAAAGAGCGGCCGCTCTGCAACTACCGTTCTGTCGGTCCACTTTACGCGCTCATTGTAGAGTGGCAGGTAGTGTTCCACTGAACGCACATCAAGATGCTGCAAAACTCGCTTCTCATGGTTTGAAAGTACATGTAGAACATGCCACGGGCCACTATTCACGGGTCACTCCTGGGGTGAGATGAGCCAAATCGGAAAAAGCGGTTCAGATGTTGATTACAAATGCCTATTAGTCATCGGCGTAGTTCTCGCCTGAGAATACATCTGTTTCAAAGACCAACAGGCTGACCTGGAGCCTGCTGCCTTGTGAAAAATCCATGACTGAAACCCTGTTCCTAGCGCTCCAACTATCCTGTTCCCTACGCACTAGGATCCAAAACATCGTTAACTGCCCTGGTCGTCTATTAGCCTGAATCCTCCATTCGCGAGATGACTATCCCCCGGCTAAGCAATTACTTCGAGTACTTTTCGTGCTGCCAGACAAGTACAGAATATCTCAAAGCCATGTTCAAAGCTGAATAATACCGCCCGTGGGGATCAAGGCGCGATTACGAAAGTGCAACCTGAAAGCGGTGGCGGAAGTTCCTGTTTAACTTACAGGCCAATACGCCGTAAGATAATCCTATGAAACCTCAATCGTTTTTCTCCCCGATCAACCAACTGGCAATCAAACTGGCTGAAGCGGAGCCCATGCGCCGTGGTTCGCTGTCCGAGCGCATGGTCAAATGCAGCAAGCCAGGGTGTCGTTGTGGAGAGGATCCCAAAGCTCGTCATGGCCCGTACTTCAGCCTCACACGCACGATACACGGCAAAACCCATTCACGCTTGCTGACCGCGGAACAGGCCGCTCTGGCCCGCCGGCAAATCGCCGCCGGACACAAGTTTCGCGCAGAACTCGAAAGCTTTTGGGAAGCTTGTGAGGCATGGGCTGACAGCCAGTTGGCAGGGGCTCCAACCACGTGCGCCGAGGCGGTCGAGAAAGGTTGATCAACTTGACAAGCTTTTCTCGAATCTTGAGTCGCGGCGGATACGATGGCCTGGTCGACCATCGTTTCTGCGAATAGGCTCATCTGCTGAAAAGCGCTGCCTTAAACTCTGCCAGCGATTGGGCGATTTTAGGATTCTTCTGTGTCGCATCGGATAGATACACGTATGAGCACGCACCTACGAATCCAAGCCCTATGAATAGAAGAACCATCAGTGCACGATGTGGCGAGGACTTTGTGTCCGGCGGAATCGCCTGCTCAACAACCTGAATGATGGTTCCTTCCTTGGATTCGTCCAGCTTGGCCGCTTCGTATTGCTTCATCAGCATGTCATACAGTGCCTGTTGATACTGCAGTTCGTGCTGAGCACGAAGATATTCCAACCCCGCACTGGGAATATTATCCAGCCCAAGACCTGCAATCCCAGGCGCGCTGCTGCGCCCTTGGAGACGCGCCTCCTCGGCCTCGATTGAGGCCAATTCCTTTTCCGCCATCTGCAAATCCGGGTTCTGCTCGGTCGAGTAGGAGCGCAGTGCTTGCACTTCCACGCGCTTGGCCGCGACCTGCGCGCGAAGGGAGGCGAGGCCTTCTATCATTGCCTTGGCCTGCGCATCCAATTGCACCAAGCCTTTCTGCTGTTGAACCTGTTGAAAGGCTAGCGCGGCCGCAACCAGCGCTTCTTTTGACTGCTTCAACTGCTCCTCGTAAAACAGCCGCCGCTGCCCGGCCTCCGTCACCGCAAGCGACTTGGTAAGGCTGCGGAGTCCATCTGTGTAAGCGTTCGCCATCGCGGCGGCCCGCTCCTTGTCCTCATCCGTAACGGACACGGAAATGAATCCATTCTTTTCCGAAGTAATCACGGAACTGCCTGACAATATCTTTCGTGCCTGCGGCTCGTCCTTGACGCCGTACACCTTGACCAGGTCGAACTTCTGAACGATTGCATCCGCTATAGACCGTGAACCCAAGAGGCCTATGTAGGCGTCGTTGGGGCTTTTCAGGGCCAGTCCCCCTGATGCCATCGCGGCCAGGGGGTTTCCACCGGCGCCACTCAGTTGGTTCATCAGCATCGAAGCAGTCGACTGACTCTGTTGCGGCGTCATGATTTTTGTCGTTGCCGTGTACCGGTTAGGCGTCAACAACGCAAAAGCCAGGCCACACAACGCGAAACCGCCTACGACTTTTGCGATAAACCATTTGCGGCCTGCAAGCTGAGGGAGAATCTCGAGGAGGCCCAGGCCAGGGTCATTGTCAGACAACTCCATCGCGGAGTCGTCGTCGAGTGCTGTCAAGTCGATGGAAGTATCCTGCCTGCTCATCGCTAGTACCTTTACCTGACCACGCTTAAAGCGGCTGCGGTCACGGCAGTTTGGGAAGCAAGTTGGCTTGCCTGCAGGAAAGCATTCAACGGGGACGAGACTCTAATCTTCTCCGGAACAACGATAGCGTCTCCCGGCAGCAGCCGCAGGTTTTTATACCCCCCGTGGGTGTGGAGATCGCGGGATTGGCGACTGACGACCGTGCCATCCGCGCGGATCAAGAACATGCGCTTTTGGTCCGCCTCGCGGGTCGCTCCGCCGGCATCGTCTAAATAAGCGATAAGCCGCTTGCCGGGCTGGTAGCGGAAGGCATTGGCGTTGTAGACCGAGCCCGACACCTCGATCGTGCTGAGCCGCGGCGGGATGTAAAAAGTATCTCCATCTTCGAGTGGAAAATTCGGAATGTCCTCAATGGTTGAGGCCCTGGGCTTCATGTCCAGAACCACGCGGCCTGTGGGCCTGATCGAATTGAGCCGGGCCAATGCGGCTTGCTGCATGGCGAGCTGCGCCTGTTGCTCCGTCCCGCTCTGACCGCTTTGCGGTGTCGCATTCGCGTACTTGGAGACAAGTTCCCTTTGCATCTGTTCAGAGGACTGCCGGAGTTGCGCTTCTTGTGCGGCGCGCGTAGAAACGCGCGTGAATATCGAGGCATAGAGGTAAGAATGTTGCGTAAGGCCTCCAGCCTTTTCGACGAGGTCTCTCAAGGTGTCGCCCGGGTTGGCGCGGTACACGCCCGGCGCGTTGACCTCTCCACCCATCCGAACAAAGGAAGCGTGCTTTTCCATCGGCAGTTCAAGGTCGGCCCGCGAGAAGATCGTGACTACGTCTCCAGGCTTCAACAGCTGGTTGTCGGCTGAGGCGGAATTATCGAGTGCATTGCCGAGGTTAAACGGGATCAGACGGGTGCTGAGATCGCGTTCGTCGAGCCGCTCGATCAACGCATATTCCCAGTTGATCTCAGCGCTGTTCTGACCGATGCCGGCCACCGTCCTGGAGCCCGTTTCTTCGGACTGATCCGTGCGCTGATTCCCTGATGCATCTGTGCGCTGGTTCCCGAAGGCATCCGTACGCTGATTCCCGAATGCATCCGTACGCTGGTTTCCGAATGTGTCCGCAATCGGGTTGCCAAATGCATCCGTGCGCTGGCGGGCGAAAGAATTATCGGGCTCCGGCCGAACCAGATGATTCTGCTGGTTCCAATAGCGGCGGGTGATCAGAGAGGCGCGAGAATGGATGATGTCCGATACACGCATCCCATCCTTCCAAGGGTAAAGTCCGGGCTCAGCAACATTGCCGCGCAGGGTCACTGCATTGGCGAACTTCGGTGACAGCGGAAACACCCGCAGCAGGTCTCCGTCTTTCACTAACCGGGCTTGCCCTGAAGCGTCCAGCGCAAACTCTTCAACCTCACGGCCGCTGTGGTCCTTAATCCGCTCCAGAACGGCCCGCTCGGCGTCGGCGAGACTTGTGATTCCCCCTGCGCCCTCAAGAGCGGCCGCGACCGTTGTCTCCCCTTTCAGCTCATAAATGCCGGGTTGGTTCACATCACCGCTGATGGCAATCTGCGGCCCAATTGAAGGAATGAAGATCACATCGCCCGGTAACAGCCGGACATCGTGGGATTTGTCGCCCTTTTCGATCAGATCATAGATGTCGAATTCGGTGGTGGTCTGGCCTTCGCGCCGCAGTTGAATATGGCGCATGGTTCCGGTTGCCGACGGACCTCCGGAGGCGAAGAGCGCATTGACTAGCGTGCTCAGCGAACTGACCGTGTAGGCACCTGGCTGCCGGGCGTTGCCCAGCACAAAGATCTGGATGGAGCGAAGCTGGCCCAAGGCAACATTCAGTTGAAAATCCTTGAACAGAGCGCCGATGGCCGAATGCAGATACCCTTCAACCTGCGCATAGCGCAAGCCGGCTACGGTCAACGTGCCGACTCTGGGTAAATTGATCTGCCCGTTCCTGTCTACGGTTAACCGGGAATCAAGTTCGATCTTTCCCCAGGCCCGGATGAGTAGTTGATCTCCCGGCCCCAGCACATAATCGGCAGGCACGGGCACGTTCTCGACTGGCGCAAAGGTCGTTGGAACTTCATTGAACAGTTGACGGCCATACACCGGAAGCCGGCGTCCGGTGGCATCTTCGGCAAACTGCTCAAATTCCGACCGCGTCGTAAGCGGCCCGGCGAGATTGCTGGCGCTGGGAGTCTGAACATGCTCCGTTTCCGTTGCAAGAGCATCCGGCGTTGCCGGGGCCATTGCACCGGAAGCGGGGTAGCGGCCATCCCGGGACGCTCCCTGAGCAGGAGTTTGCGCACTGCCAGCGGCCGGAGCCTGCCCGTTTGAAGGAGCTGCCTGCGTCTCCACAACCGGCGTTGTCAATACAGATTGGCCTGTGCAGATTGTGCCGGAAATGAGAAACAGGAGACTTAGTGTTTTGATCATGGGGAGAAAGCGGGGGTTCACTTGAATTATCGGCCGTCCGGTCCCTAGAGATGTAGACATAACTAGTGTAACGCAGTGTCGAACGTGCGGTCTCGTTTTGCGAATCGAGGAAATGCCTGGCTTCGAGTATCTGTCGATTCAAACTAAACTGGATACAGGCGATCATGCGCCAATGAAAGTCCGTGTCTCCATGAATTTATGTATTCTTCATTCTTCTCTCATCTGAAAGTAGTTCAATTTGAGAACGGATCGTGCCATGCGGTAAAAGTCTTCGGTAAATTCATGCGCCAGATCTTTGCGCGATACCCATCAAATCTCTACTCGTACGAGGGGTTTCTCGCCATCCATCGCCTCGCCACCTGCGTGAACGCGCAACCCTTCGCTGGCGATGCGGTACGACACGACTCCGCCTCTCTCGGGAGCTTCCCGCTCGAGTACCGTGCGTAACGCGGCCGCGGCTTCCGGGTCTCGGGCCAGCAACATCAGAAACCCTCCCCCACCTGCTCCTGCCAGCTTCGCGCCATGGATATAAGGCCGTGCGCGATCCAGAATGGCATTGATCGGTGCATTCGCCGTATTCGGATCGAGAATCTGATTCAATTGCCAATGCCGGTTCAGCAGTTCTCCCAGATGCTTCCAGTCGCCTTCGACCATGGCATAAGACATCTCGACGGCCAGCGTCTTGATGCTGTGCAGCACCTGGATGGTCGCTGTTTCACGGGCCAGATATCGCGAGACAACCTGGCGCAACAGGTCCTTCGCCATCCGCTGAATACTGGTGTTGTAGAGAACCATGTGCTGGCAGAATTCTGATTGCCGCTCGTCGCTCCAGGCCACCGGCTGCACACGAATGCGCTGCCGCAGGCCAGGCCCGGTAATCAAAAGTTTGGCGCCCGGAAAGATGCCGCCCGCTTGATCCTGCCAGCCGCCACCAGTCGTCATTCGCTGTTCAAGTTGCATGACGGCTTCTGACAGCGCATGGTCTCCCAGCGTGCGTCCCGACATGACTGCCAGCGCGCGAATCACCGTCGCCGCCAAAATGCTGCTGGTGCCAAGACCGGACCCGATGGGCAACTGCACATGGCATCGAATCTCAAGGCCGCCCCCTAGGCTGGTGAGAGTCTCACTGAGGGATCTGCCTTCGACAGGAATGCCATGCAGTTGCATCGCGGCACGCGGGATTGAGAATACCGACCCCGGTCCGCAAGGTTCGGTCAGATCTTCCGCAGTCCGGTATTCAGCCGCGCCCGCTTGCGTATCGGCAAAGCACCGGATTACGGGCTCGTCAATGCGTTGAATCTCCGTTTCAATCGGATAGGTCCCATCGATTTCGAGCGCGCAATTCAGGACCGTGCCACCCCAGTCAAAGCAGAATGGCGGAGTATCTGACCATCCGCCGCCAAGATCGATGCGCGGCGGCGCCGATACGTGAACTCTCTCGTACTTCCAGTGAGAGGGCACTGGTCCCGCATCGTCGGAGACTCCCTTGCGGACCGCTTCCTGGATGCATGCGAAGGCCTCGCTCTCCGCCGACCTCGCCTCCTGGTCGAAGCCGCCCCGCTCCAACAATCGGGTAGCCTGCATGAAGTGGCAGGCGGCATGAGTCAGGTCCTCCGGGTTTCCCTTGCGCAACTCCTCTGCGCGGGCTCGCAAAGAACGCCCGGCTGCCGCAGCCGGCCCCAGGCCTGGCAGGTTCGCCAAGAGAGGCCGCAAATCGGCGCCGGACTCCGCCAACTCGACGGCTGTGTCATGCCAAATGCCCTGCAACCTGTGGCTGCGCGCCTCGGCCAAAGCCTTGCCATCCGCCCACCGGGCGCTCTCAGCCAGCGACAGTCGCCGCGCTGACCGCCAGCGGTTCAAGTCGTACACGCTCGCGTATCCCATCATCCAACGCGCGCACAACCAGGCATCGTCAGGCGATGTTACCGGGAAGAGCGCCGCGTTCCATAATGTCTGCTCTTCGCCCGCGCCCCAAATTTCATCGACCCGTAACTTGAGCCGCTCCAGCGTCTCCAGAATCGGCCGGTTGAACCATGTGGCTTTCTCGATCGCTAGCTTCGGATTATCCTCAACGCCATAAGCGCGAATCACCCATCCACTGCCATCGGGCTGCTCTACCGGCAACTGATGGACGACTGTGTCCTCGGGAACTTCAACCGTGCCGGTCAATCCGGTAAGTCCATGCAGGATGGCGCCGCGGCTGGCGTAAACTGGGCCACTCAGGTCGCATTCAAGAATGACCGCGTCATGCCCAACCTTGCATGTGCCACTAATCACGCTGTCGAGAACACCGCCCGAGCCCGCTGCGATCGATCGAAATGAGCGCGTCGTTCCCGCATGAATGAACTCACCCTCCACAACGGAGCAATGAAATCCCACTGGCCGATCGTGAGAACGCAGGATTCTTTCCAACTCCCGCCAGAACAGGCCCGTATTACTTTCCGGCTTCCACTGGCCTGTTAGCCCGCGCGTGATTTGATCGTAAAGGTCGACGGCGGGCAGCGTTTTGAACGCAGCCAACTCTGTGAGTTCCGCAGTCATCGCAGCATCAAAGCGCAGTAATCCAATATCAACAGCGACTCTGCCATCTTCGAGCATTCCACCGGCGGCCTTTACCTCGCTTGGCGAGGGCTTTTGCAGGAATGTGTAAACCTCTTCCCTCTCCCCAACGACATACACGCCATGGTGGCTTCCGGTTTCCGCTTCCAACCGCATGGCCACGCCCGTTACGCCAGGCCGGTCCCACTGAACGTGGTTCGCGTCGAACTTCAAAACCACATCGCCTGAGGCCACCAGCAGGCCATTGGGAATATGTTCCGCCCACGGCGTTGAGAGCATCATGGTCTCGTCAAAGACCGTAGTCGTCCCTCGTGGCTGTGTACGGGAAGGCAGTACTCCAAACAGCTTCCCTCCTGGCGAGTATTGCGGCAGGCGACGCGAATCGCCTCCAGAGTGAACCAGAAGCGCTTTATGTTGGCTCCACCACTCCCTGTCCTTGCCCAGCACGCCGAGCGCATTGATCGTCGCGCCCCCACTGCCTACACGGCGGCCGGCGGGATCGGGGACCACCAGGAACTGCGTCTCGCCCGGCAGCATTCCGGACAGGCTTCGGCGCTGGATCTCATCGCGATAGAGTTCCGCCTGCCGCTCGGAAGAGGCCGTGATAAGGACAACATCCCAGAATTTCAACTTGATTCCTCGAACTGCTCTTACCTGGGCTTGATGGAATCGATATACCAATCGATTGTTTTCCGCAGACCAATATCAAAGGGTGTTGCGGCGCGAAATTTGAACTCCTGCTCCGCCCTGGTCACATCCAGGCACCGGCGCGGTTGGCCATTCGGTTTGCTCGCGTCCCATATGATTTGGCCCGTGAAGCCGGTCATCCTGGCGATGGTCGTAGCCAGATCGCGAATGGAGATCTCCATGCCGCTGCCCAGATTTACAGGTTCCGGTTTATCGTAGAGCGCCGTTGCCAAATAGATGCCTTCGGCCGCGTCTTCTACATAGAGGAATTCGCGCGTCGGCGACCCGTCACCCCACAGCACAATCTCCTTGCTCCCTGCATTGACCGCTTCAACACACTTGCGGATCAGAGCGGGAATCACGTGCGATGACTCGAGGTCGAAGTTATCGTGCGGCCCATAGAGGTTTACGGGCAACAGAAAGATTCCGTTCATCCCATACTGCTCACGATAGGACTGGCACTGCACCAACATCATCTTCTTGGCCAGACCGTATGGAGCGTTCGTCTCCTCGGGATATCCATCCCACAAGGCTTCCTCATGAAAAGGAACAGGAGTGAACTTAGGATAGGCACAGATCGTACCTAGAACCACGGTCTTCTCGACCCCGAAACGCCGCGCGGTTTCGATCAGTTGGATTCCCATGATCGCGTTCTCATAGAAGAAGCGGCCAGGGTTTTCCCGATTGGCGCCGATACCGCCAACGACCGCTGCCATGTGAATAAGAACTTCCGGCTTGTGATCAACGAACAGGCGCTCGATCGCGTCGCCTCGCGTCAGGTCGTACTCTTTGTGCAGCGGAACAAAGACGTTGCGGCAACCCGCTTTCTCGAGCCGGGCAATCAACTGCTTTCCAAGAAAGCCCGCTCCGCCTGTGACCACAATTCGCTTGTCGCGCAGATCAATCATGAGTGCCTGCCTTCTGCGGCGACCGCAAGCTGAATGGCCTCGGCCCCGCCCTTGAGGCGCGCTTCCAATTCCTTGACGTCAGCCTCAATCATGATGCGGACCAGTTCCGTGAAAGTTACGGTCGGTTCCCAGCCCAGGGCCTTCCGCGCCTTCGAGGGGTCCGCTAAAAGGTAGTCAACCTCAGCCGGTCGAAAATAGCGAGGGTCAACCTCCACGTACTGATGCCAATCCATGTCGACACATGCAAACGCAAGTTCGACGAATTCGCGCACGGTATGAGCCTCTCCAGTACCGATTACGTAGTCATCGGGGTTCTCCTGCTGGAGCATGAGCCACATGGCGCGCACGTAATCTGGCGCATAACCCCAATCGCGCCGCGCATCCATGTTACCCAGAAAGAGCTTATTCTGGACTCCGTATTTGATGCGAGCTACCGCGCGTGTAATCTTGCGAGTGACAAAAGTCTCTCCCCGCCGCGGGGATTCGTGATTAAAGAGGATGCCGCTGGATGCATGGACTCCATAGCTCTCACGATAGTTCACCGTGATGTTGTGCCCGAACATTTTGGCGCAAGCATAGGGACTGCGCGGATGAAAGACTGTCTGTTCGCTTTGAGGGGGCGGCGCACTTCCGAACATTTCACTCGATGAGGCCTGATAAAAGCGGCATTTAACGCCAGTAAGCCGCATCGCCTCAAGCATGCGCAAGGTTCCTAGAGCTACCACATCTGCTGTAAATTCCGGAATATCAAAGCTCACCTTCACATGGCTTTGAGCACCCAGGTTGTATATCTCGTCCGGCTCAAGATCGTGAAGGAGCGACGCGAGTGAACTGCCGTCAGTGAGATCGGCATAGTGCAGGAAAAAGCGGTTGTCTGCTTCGTGAAAATCCCGAAAGATGTGATCGACGCGATCGGTATTGAAACTCGACGCGCGGCGTTTCAAGCCATGAACTTGGTATCCCTTTTCTAGCAGGAATTCGGCCAGATACGAGCCGTCTTGACCAGTGCAGCCGGTAATCAAAGCTTTTTTCATTTGCGAGCTAGTATCCTCCATTTTCGTAACACCGAAATTGACGCTGGTGTGACATTGAACTAGGTCGTGCCGCTTCTGCAGGTACTTTCACTTCTTCCGCTTCAGGTCTCCCTTGGAGGACTGATGTCACCCCTGATGCGCACGAATTGTCCATCGCGATGGAATCAATTCAGGCGAGGAAACTTAGAGCCGCGGCCAAAAAGTCCTGGATATTCCTATGAGCTAATCATCACACATTCTTCTCCGGCAACGGGCATTTCATCGCTTCGCGCAATGGCTGAGGCGTATTTCCTGCACGCCATTGCTCCTCGACGAAAACTCTGTTATGCGACACACGCACCTTCGGACGATTTGAAGTGGGGCGCCTACGGACCACTCTTGGTTGCGGAGTTTCCCGAAGCATTTAAGTTGACTTTGCGGTTTGGAAACCATGTTAGTTGAACGGTTGTATTGGTAACACCTTGTGGACCCGGCAGGTAGATTGGAGCCTTCCACGTTTCGTGGGTGAAGTTGCCTTTGATCTCAAGGTCTTTGCCAATGCGCTTTACCACCTGCACGCTGATATCGTTCAGGGTGGTTCCACCTTGAAGCAGGCATGTGGATAAAGGGCAGGTTGGGCTGGTGAAGGTCTGGGTTGTTGAACCAGGGATGAAGCTCTTTGTGGCTTTCTGGTTGCGCACGCCCACCTGTATCAATTCGTTGCCACTCAAGTGATAGGTAATCCAACCCTGGCCGCCCTTGTCCGAGCGCCCTATCCAATCCCCAAACATTTGCCCCTGGTTGGTGTAGCCCTGCTTCTGAATGCTTTCCCAGTACATGAAATGGCCATACTGAGTTGGATAAGCCCCGTGGACTGGATCGTCTGAGTGGGACGGGTCGGTAGAGACGGCTTCGGCGCGAATGTCGAGCTTTGGCAAACCTGGCACATGTGACAAATAGAGACCGGGCCGAAAGGCCGCGCGCCGTGGAGCATCGACCGGAGAAACGTCGTCGTGCACTTCTGAGTCCGAGTAGAGCGTGAGCCAATTGCGGACGAAGGGTAATCGATAAGAGAAATCGAATGCTCCGAAACGCGCACCGGGGTCGTCGGGGCCTTGCTTCACCGCGGACGAGGGAGAGGCCGCGCTGAAAAAGCTTCTTAGGAAACTTCGAAGATTGATGGCTCCGTGGCCCTGGCCACCCCATATGACAGTGCGCTCGAAGCCAAATTCAAGGTTTTCCGATGGCCGGAAGCTGATCTTCTCGATGTGCACCCACGGGTCGCCCGGATTGACAATCACGTTATTGTTGGCCGTATCTGGAGGCATGTAAGTATGCCCCCTCAGGGCGCCAATCAGGAACTCGTAGCGGAAGGGACCTGTAAGCCGGGAAAGCAGTGGAACTTCAAGCGGTTCGATGCGATTAATGCGGAAGGAGTAAATATTTTCAGCATTATTGGAATAAGCCATGGCGCCGCCCATGCCAGGTCCCAGCCAATCGTCCTGTTTGCCGAAGGAAAACACATGATCCAGGTATTGGGCGGAGACATATGCCTCGAGGAATCGCCCCTCAGTGGTGGTTGCGATCGGTCCCATAGGAATGGTGGCCTGGCTGTACGGATTGCCTGTGACGGGGTTAAGGAAGGTTGTACCATCTACCGTCGAGAGCGCCTGGGCCAGTGCGGATGAGTACCCGGTTGCCGAGGAAGCACCCTGAAATTCGCCACGTACGTAGAGCGTGAACCGCCCCGCGGACGCGTAGCCGCTGACGCCGGAGTAGTTGTTAAAGCCGTTGGCATAGGGTCGTCCATAATCGTTGATGATGGTCGAGCCGAGATGAAAGCTGTCGCGCAGCGGCGTACCGCTGATACCGCGCACCACACTGTATGCCGACTCAATGTGGACTGTGCCCTTAGCCGCCCTGCAGGGACTCACTGTGTCGTCCTGCAACTCGCGCGTTAGCGCTTTGTAGAGCCCCAGCGCCTCTCTTGCGCCAGCATCGCTATCCGCATCCTCATCCTCGGTAAAATCGCCGGTCTCTTCCAGCATGTGGCTCACGCTGTCTCTTGTCCAAGGACGCATACCCAGGAAAACCGTATCGACGTAACCCAGCGAATAGAGTCGCAGAACCGCCGGGTAGATCCAACTGTCAACCGGAATGTAAGGTGAACCGATGACCGCGGAGTCGCAGTCAGCCGCACCGTCAAAATCGCTGTCTGCCTGGCCTGTGCCTTGTCGTGCTCCAGACTTCTGTGCAACAAGCGGGTTGGCTGTCAACAGGAGAAGTCCTGCCCACACCGTGGCATTTTGAAAGAATGCGGACATGGCAAAACGAATGGACACATTCATAGTCATCACTTTAACAGGCCACGATCTGCAACGCACGTTGACGCCTTTATTTGATCTGGGCCGAACAGCAATTGACATCTCGGCAAATAAAAGGAATGCCGGTCACCCAGTACGTATTCAATTCATCTTCCGGCTGTCATATTGCCACATGAGTGAAGCAGAGACTTCACAGCGCTTTTCACCCGCGAGCGGACGCCGAATCTGGCGCGCCAGTCACGGAATCTCTGCAGTCCGCCCCATCGAACGCTGAAGGCAAATTCAAGGAGAGAATCCTCGGCGCTCACATATGCGCGCCTCATCGCATGCGGATCGTCTTGAAGATAGTTCAAACCTGGTTCCTTGCCAAATGCGAGGTCGAAGTGGCTGCGAATCAGCTTCTCAACGGATTCATTACGTTCGCCGTAAGGGTAAGCAAACGAGATGGCAGGCGAGCCGAGCAGTTCACTCAGGTCGCTCTTGCTGCCCACCACCTCTGCTTCTGCTTCGGCTGCGGAGAGCTTCGTCAAGTCTGCGTGTGTCCGGCCGTGAGAACCAAATTCGACTCCCTGCCCTGCCCAAAAACGAATCTGCTCCGCAGTCATCAGCGTAAGCGAGCCGCGGCCTTGGCCTTCGTCCCATGTATTTGTTCCACCCAGCCTTCCAGTCACTACGAATACGGCCGCGTTAAAACCGTAACGTTTGAGGATGGGCAGAGCAAACTGGGCTACGTCGGCGTAAGCATCGTCGAAAGTCAGCAGAATTGGCTTCTCCGGCAGGCCCTTCCCCTCTCGCAGCCAGCGGAGCCAATCGGAAGACGTGATACCGGCGTATCCTCGGCGGGCAAGCCATTGGACCTGCCGCTCGAACTGCTCGGGCGAAATTGTGATCGGACGATAAGTACCTGGCCGATAAGGTCCAACGTGGTGATACATCAACACCGGCAATTTGCGATCAAATTCGCTTTTCAATGCCGCCCAGGATCCCGCCGAGTTCATGGAACTGCGCATGATCGTCACTGCTTCGGCAGCCCGAAATAAACGCAGTCCAGCGTGGCGCATAAGGCCGATACGATAGAACCACTCCTCCATGCGCAGGGGAAGCGCTAGAAGCGGAGCCAGCGAAATGGGAGAACGAACAAACGCTTCTCGAACCCATTTCTTTGAGAAACTCGTCTTCGCCAAATGAGCCAACCGCGCGTATGGCCTGTACTCCGGATGCTTGCGGCTGATGCGAAGATCGCCGACACCCAGTTCCCTTGCCTGCTTTTTCAGGTATTGCCGTGACGACTTCACGAAGTATTCGTAAGCGATCGCCTTGGGCTCGTAGCGGAACGGCACACCCATCTTCCACAATCGCAGGCCTAGTTCCAAATCCTCCGCTGCAGGAACCAGTTCGTCAAACCCTCCACTACGCAAGAAGAGATCGCGATCCATCGAGCAATTAGCCAAGAAGCTGATCGCAGGAATGGAAGACGGAATTCCCTCCGGAAAGCGCACTTCAACGTCTGGATGCAGTTGGCTGACGCGGTCTCGATGGGCACACTCGACAATGTAACGCATCATGGTCTGTGAACTATCGGGAGTAACGATCACAGGCCCATTCACAATAATTCCCCTGCGGCCTGCATGAGCGTCGCAATGATGCCGGAAAAGATCGGGGACAATCCTATAGTCATCATCGAGAAGGAGCACAAGTTCGCCCACAGCAGCCCGGACCCCAACATTCCGAGCCGCGCCCGCACCTCGGTGTGGCGCCTCCAGCACACGAAAAGCACACTTTGGCTTCAAGCCATCCAGAAACTCAGCCGTGCCGTCGGTTGACCCGTCTACGACCACGATGAGTTCATAGTCTTCTGGTGGAAGATCCTGCGCCAGGATCGTCGGGAGCGTTCGCTCCAGAACGTGCCGCCGGTTAAATGTGGGGATGATTACGGAGAGCCTGATCATTCTTTCACTCGATCACACGAGCGGCTTTGCAAAAACATAATGAATATACGGAGAGAAATATAGGTCGAGGCGTCGAAATCCGATTCTGGAGAAGCCTTTCATCTCAACCAACTTCAAACCTACATCTTCGGTCTGCCGCACTACAAAGTCAGACGAGGCGTAAAACGCATGTAATCCGTCTTCCACAACGTAGTCGCATTCCCTGAACGCCTTGATGCAGTTGCGAAGCTTCCACCGTAATCGTGATCTATAGCATGGCGAGAACCAATGTAGGGATTTCAGGTTATGCGATGAATAGATAAAGGTGCCTCCGGGCTTGAGGACGCGTGCGCATTCCCGAAGCGCCGCCGTTCTTTGCGCCTGCGGATAAGCGTAGTCAATTCCATTAAATGAGATCAACACGTGAGAAAAAGATGAGTCTGCCTCCTCGATGTGGTCGTAGCTTCCCACGTGCAGATCCAGATATGGCAAGCGCCTTTTGGCGATTTCGATGAAAACATCAGAACGGTCGACGCCGCAGACTTCATACCCCATTTCATGGAGCAAAAGTGTTGTTCTTCCCAGGCCGCAAGCAAGATCCAAAACGCTCTCGCCCGTCTTAAAATACTTGGGAAAAAGGTACTCTTCCTCTGGGAATAGCCTATAGACCGAAAGAGTCGAGACAGCTTCAGCGCCACGATAAGCCGCCAGGTTCTCAGCTAACTCCCGAGGGGTCTCTTCGGACAAAGGAATACTCCTTTTCAAAGGCATGAGAACGCCTGAGTTGCGATGCTTAGTGAACACTTGTTCTGCTACCGGTGAATCAGACCGACTCGACTCGGGGCTCGGCCATTGCGGACATTGAATTCCGAACGCGAAACCTGAGATAGGCATTAGCGCGAAGCCGCGACATCCAGCGCCGATTCCATATAAGCAGCCGGTATGTTTGATGGAAACCGGTAGCCCACCGCAGCTTATAGGGTTCCTCGCCCCTCAAGAAGTCGTATTCTGTATAGCCGCACGAGAAGCCATAGTCAACGACAGCCGGCATCAGCATACTGCTGGGAGACAGGCGTGAGAATTCATTGTCATAAGCCGTAAGATAACCCCAGAGCTTTTCTCCGCAACGAAATAGGAGTTGCCAGGCCAACAGACGATCTTTCAATTCAACGGCAGCGATGCACAGCCAGCCTTTAGGCCCAAGCGTCTCAAACATAGACCTGAATGCGTCGGGGTAATAACCAAGAACGGGAATCAATGATTTGCCACTAACTCGTTTTTGAGCCTCGACTGCAATCATCTTATCAAGCAGGCCAGGCTCTTCCTGTGGGCAATCGATGATGCGTACACGTAGTCCGTCGCTAATCATTCTATTCAGGCGGGATTGCTGGTTACGAAACGTATGGCGCGTCGCACTGGAACGACGGCTCAATATCTCTGGCCAGGAACCGTCGATCGACATTTGCGGGCATCGCCCGTTCTCGGGGAAAAGGCGATAGATTAAGTCGGTCCGCGCCAAGGCATCCTTGATGTGCGCAATTGTGTCCCCCGTGTCGCGCAGATCTCTAAGCTCAACGAGATCCCACTGCTCTGGAGTTCGCGCCAGAAACTCCAGCATCACCATCGTTTGGCCTGCAGTATCTCTTCCTAATACCACATCGTTGTAGTCCGCGTGACTTGTCGAGAACTCAAGCCTGCGCATACGAAGATGACGGAAAGAAGATTGATGCCGGACCAGCGGCACAATGCCCACAACTGTCTCGTCCTCTTTGAGAACGAGCACATGCGGCCGAAAGTGACCCTTGCGATTCTCTTGGACCGATCGTTTCGACCAAATTCGAAACCAGTCATAGGTCATGAATACGTTCGGATGTTCCGCGGTGCTACTGAGTTGGTTCCAGGCGGTTTCCAGTCTGGTTACGCCTGCTTCGCTCAGGATCGCTTCAACGGTATATCGAATGCTCGTCCCCCAATTAGTGAATAGCAGAATCCGTATGAACAAATATCAGCACTGCCAAAATGTCTTAGGCACAAGTACAGCCTGGCAAGGGAACATCGGGAGCATGATAAACATCGGATGGACTGCTATAAATTCCAACACCGCTCTTTCAACACCGGGAGTCTCACGGTGACCTACGTCGTCCACAACAATCAGACTCCTGGACGCTAATCTCGGCGCAAGGTATTCCAAACTGTCTCTGGTCGCCTCGTATACATCCACGTCCAAGTGACAGAATGCAATGTCGCGAAGGTTCATGCCTTCTGCCGCAGATGGGAAATAACCCTGGACCACCCGCGCGGATGGTTTTGAAGAAAGCAATCTGGCCACAGCTTCGTATTGCGTTTCGGTAAAATCAAGGGGTTTGAACGCTGTATCGTCGTCGCCAAGCTTTTCAAAGCCCCCTTTTTCAAATGGATCGAAACAGTAGAAAGGGACCCCCTTATCCTCGATCGCATTGCAAATGTGCAGCGCTGTTCCTCCTCGAAATGATCCCACCTCAAGAAACAGCCCAGGTCCGACTATCTTCGCCAATGTCCAAAGATTTGCCAGTCGAGCCACATCGAGGCAAGAGTAATCTCTTACCTCGGCCACAGACTGTTGGAAGCATGGATCATACAGTAGGTTGACGTATTCGCTCTCAATGGCCGGCACTAGCAGTTCCCTGCGGGCCTTTACCAATCGTGCTTGTCGTACTCGTCCGCCTATGGCAGCGTTGAGCCGTGATGCAACATATGAAATCTCCCATCTTCTGGGATTGGCCATCCAACGCCTAAAGTGTTCTTTGATAGCATTCATCCTTCACTACCTCGCCCCCGACAATCGCAAAAAATAGCAATATCAACTCGGACATTCAGCCCCGATTATGCCTCAGCCCTTCAAACTAAACTCTTGCCAGAATCTGCGCAGACACTAGGAACTTGTTGAAAAACTCCACCGAGTCCCGGAAAATGGGATAAACAGGGGTTCACAAACCCTTGCCAACTCTCCGCGGATCGCTCCTGGGGCATTCTGGCGCGATCCGTTCTTCACAACT
>Ga0181535_10000246_pt1 | contig 83114 bp, 65 predicted proteins | sample PEATcosm2014_Bin_44_FD_119774 | JGI IMG/M metagenome (GOLD analysis project Ga0181535, IMG submission 119774) | Peatland microbial communities from MTU Mesocosm Facility, Houghton, MI, USA - PEATcosm2014_Bin17_30_metaG | ecosystem: Environmental > Terrestrial > Soil > Wetlands > Peat | place... | reverse complement strand
TTCGGAGGGGTCAAGAACGCAGGCCAAAGGGCCTGCGCCACTGTCTGGGAGGGGTTCGGAAGGGCAGCGGAGGGACTTAATACGTTCGAAATCCTGGACGGCGCGGCGGTAGAGGCGCTCGGCTTGGGCGTTGTAGCGCATGCACAGGTGGAAGACGTTGGAGGCGCCGACGCTGCGGCGGAATCCTTCGGCCAGGAGGTAGTTTTTGACTTGCTGCTTGCCGGGTTCGCCACCGCCGTACATTTCCGGGTCCATCTCCATGTAGGGACGCTCGCGGAGACTGAGGACGTCGTTGAGACAGGTGGTTAAGGTTCCGGCTTCTAAGCGGGCGGCGCGGTTCATGGATTGTTGGGTGACGGCAATGCGCTCGACGGCGATGAGCTCCTGGCCGTTGGTTGGCTTATAGAGCTCAATGACGCTTTCCCTGATCTCAGCGATCTCTTCGACGTCTTCGAGTCGTGGGACGGTGTACGCGGCGGCAGCGAAGCCGTGTTTGCGGGCGTTCTGGGAAGAACGGGCTTTGCCATCGGATGTGCGGGGGCCGGTGGAACCGGCGGCGTTGGCTCGATTGGCTGCGAATTGCTCTTGGGAAACGGTGTTTTGAAAGCTTTGCATACAATATTCCTCGCCTTCAGGTTGCCATTGGGGAAAGATGGAGTCTGAAATTGGAGACTGCAGGCGGTTGAAAGGAAAGGGACGATTTTGGGAGTTTCGCTGTGACTCTATCTCAGCGCACCCAAAATGTTGCTGTACCGATCGGTCCAAAGGCGGGTGTTTTCGGCGTGGAGGACCTCGCCGTAGCGCTGTCCGATGCCGGTGGCGAGTTCCTGGTTGGCGGTTACAAGCACCCACTCCGCGGCCGAAATTTGCTGCTCGGGTCGCGCCGCCGACATCACTCGGAACGCCTGCCGGCCGAATGACGCTGCCACCCGGGCCACCACCGGGGCGAGATTCAGATAGACGTTGCTGGTATGCACCGCGATGATTCCGCCGGGCTTCACATGACGGAAATAACACTGGAAGGCTTCCCTGGTCAACAGATGAATGGGTATGGCATCGCCCGAGAAGGCGTCCAGAACGAGCACGTCGAAGTTGCGATTGGGTTCGCTCTCTAGCGATAGGCGGGCATCTCCAAGCACAACGTCGACTGTCGCCGCGGAGTCATGCAAGTAGGTGAAGTTCGTGCGGGCTAACGATTCAACCAGCGGATTGAGTTCATAGAACCGGTAGTAGTCGCCCTGGCGGCCATAGGCGGCCACGGTTCCGACACCCAATCCGACCACGCCGACCCGCCGATTCAGAAGCTGGCGGCCCAACACAAGACCGACGCCGGACTCCCGGCCGTAGTAGTAGCGCGGCTCGCGCCTGGCATGTTCGTCAGTCAATACCTGGCCGCCGTGAATGGTGCCACCGTGGACTAGCGTGCGGACCCTCCCGGCCTGCAGGTTGACGTCTTCCCTGATGGCGACCACTCCGTAGAAGTTACGCGCTTGGGAGGTGACCGTTCCAGCGCCGCCCATGCCGCTGAAAAAACGCAAGGAAACGAGGGCCGCAAGACCGCAGGCGGTGAGAAAACGCATGGAACGGTAGCCGAACAAAAAACGGAGGCCCAGGACGAGGCCCAGCGAGACTCCGACCTGCAACTCGAAAAAGTCCGAGAAGATGGCCGGCGCCAGCAAGCCCACGAAGAGGCCGCCCAGCGCTCCGCCGAGGGATATGCAGAGATAGAACGATGTCTGTCCACGGCTGGCGGGCTTCAATTGCGCGAGCTGGCCATGACAAAACATGCATACGGTAAACAGCCCCGCGAGGCACACCGAAAGGGCGATTCCGATGCCAACGCCGGCGCTGGTCCCGAGCCAGATTAGTGCGACCAGGGCCGCGGGCAGCAGCACACGGTATAGGCCGGTTCGGTGGCGGCACTCCCGATCGAAGCAGAAAATGAAGCTGATGAGATAGACGGCAAGCGGCGCGATCCACACCAGGGGGACGGGCGCTATATCCTGTCCCAGTTTATTCGTGACAGCGAGTAGAAGCGTGGAGGAACACGCTGCCAGCAGGACCCACACGAACTTTTGCCGCAGACCGGCGCCTTGGAACGGCGATTCGAGGGTGGGGCTGTCTACCTGAGCGCGCGGCGTGCGGATGGCTGCCGCGGCGCAGGCGGCCGCGAACAGGATGTAGCCCACCCGCCACAGGGCTAATTGAGGACGAATCTCCAGAGCGGGTTCGATGGCGAATGGGTACGCCAGCAGGGCCAGGAGAGCGCCAAGATTCGAGAGCGCGAAGAGGCGGTACTGCGCCGCACCGGGTCTTGTTCGGGAATACCAGGATTGCAGTAAAGGGGTGGTGGATGACAACACGAAATAGGGCAAGCCGATGCTGCCGGCGAGAGCGATCAAGGCTCGATAGACGGGACGATCCAGAGAAGCCGGATGCAGCCGCACGCCGAGCGAAACCCAAATGACTGCCGCGCTAAGCGCCAGCAACGCGATGTGGGCCGCCAGTTGGGCGCGATGGCTGAGCGTACGGATTGACCAGTGGGCATAGAGATAGCCGAACAGCAGCACGGTTTGAAAGAACATCATGCAGGCTGTCCAGACGGAAGCCGCTCCGCCGAACCACGGCAACAACTGCTTCGCGATCATCGGCTGAATCAGGAACAACAGCGTTGCACTGGTGAAGATGCTGGCAGCATACGGGGCAATGCTTGCTGTTGCAGCGAATCTTAATGCCGGGGCCTTCTCAGTTAGCGTCTCCATCGGTTTCCGTCACGCCGCGGCAGCGGTAGTGGAAGGTCAGAAGGGCAGGACCTCCAGGCGCGTGGGGTCGAAGCGCAGGCGTCTTTGTTCGGTGTAGGACTGCACGCCGAGGAGGGGCGGCAGGATGGAGATGGCGGCGATGCCGGCGTCGGCGTTGGGGAGCTTGCGGCTCTTCACGCAGTCGAGGAAATTGCGTACGTGGTCGGCGGTGATGTCGCCGGGAATGGTTTTGGCGACGGGCTGCGCGTTGCGGCCGGCGGGCTTGAACTCGTAGCGGTTGCGGTTGACGAACAGGGTACCCTTGTCGCCATAGAAGGTGAGGCCGTACTCGGGGCCGACGGCGTATGCGTTGGATTGGAAGAGGACCGTGAAGCCGTCGTACTCGAAGAGCGCGTTGCAGGTGTCGGGGGCGGTGCGGCCATCGTGCTGGTCGTAGTAGATGCCGCCGGCGAAGACCGCGGAATTGGGGGCGCGGTCACCCATGAACATGTGGACGGTGTCCATCCAGTGGTGGCCGAAATCGGTCATCTTGCCGCCGTTGAAATCGAGGAACGCGCGGAAATCGAGGTATTGGCCGGGATTCCAATCGCGATAGGAGACGGGGCCGAGGAAGCGCATCCAGTCGAGGTCGGCGGGCTTTTGGGCGGGTTCCTTGGGGAGCGGGCGCTGAACGCCGGAGTGCCAGACGGCATCGATGTGGGAGATCTTGCCGATGGCGCCGGAGCGTACGAACTTCTCGAGGGGCTCGAGGTAGATGGGGCCGGAGCGCTGCTGAACGCCGATCTGGCAGATGCGGCCGGTGGCGCGGGCGGTTTTGACCATGAGCGGGGCCTCTTCGCGCTTGCGGCACATGGGCTTCTCGCTGTAGACGTCCTTGCCGGCGGTCATGGCGTCGATGGCGAGATCCTTGTGCCAGTGATCGGGGGCGGCGGCGAGAACGGCGTCGACGGAAGCCATGTCGAGCAGTTCCCGGTGGTCTGAGAAGGTCTTGGCGTTGGGCGCGGATTTCTGGCGGATCTGCTCCCGGCGCAGGCCGTAGACGTCGCAGAGAGCGCGGACCTCGACGTCGTCATTCTTCTGAAAGAGGTCCATCACGGCCGGTCCGCGGGTGCCGAGACCGATGACGCCGAGGCCAATGCGGTCGTTGGCACCGAGGATTCTGGTGTAGGAAAGGGCGGTAACGGCGGCCCCGGCCGCCATGCGGCGTCGCGTCAACATGGGAAGAACCTCCAGGCGCGCGGGTGGATGTGCGCGTTGGTCAACTGGATAGCACGTTTCGCGGGGTGGAGCAAACCGGGCCGACGAGGGCGCTGGCCGCAGACCGGGGGGTCTGCCCCACCGAGCATGGCCGCAGCTAATATGGGCGGTTGAAGAAGGCAAGCCCTAAGAAGGCAAGGGCCGATTGGCAATCGGCCGCAGGTTGACAACCTGCCCCACTATTGAATTTGATAGGGGATGGCGATGTCGATGGTTTTGGGGGGGAAGCAGGCGCGGCTGTTGCAGGCCTGGTAACGGAGCTTGCCGGTTGCAATGCCGGAGCCGGCTGGCGCGTTGGCGGCCACCTTGAAGTTGGCGGTGAGGTCGAACTGGCCGGTCAGCACGGAGAGCGGCTTGTCGGCGAATTCGTACTTCTCCATTTTGGGCGCGGGGTAAATGACCTGCCCGGGCTGGAGGGCGCCGGTCGCGGTCCAGGTGAGCGCCAGGGGGATGAGATAGTCTTCGGCCGGGGTGTTGCTGTTGACGTGAAAGCCTGCCTGCACGGTGCAGGGGATCCTGGATTGGACGGCGGCGTTGCGCTTACCCGCCACCCGTTGCGGCTCGCCGACGGTCAGGTAGCCGGCGTTAGTTTGGGCTGCCAGCCAGGGCAGCCACAGTAGCGCGGCCAGCGCCAGCCGGGGCCGGGGCTTGCAAAAGTCGTTCCACGCCATCATCGAAATCCCTCCGGTCGGCGAGCCCCACGTGAACCGCGGCGATTCGCCCTTCGCGATCGATCAGAAAAGTGGTGGGCAGCGCGTCGACGCCGCCATAAAGCTGGGCGGTCTGGTCGTTGCCCATGAGGACGCGGTAATTCACGCCGAGCCTGGAGACGAAGGGCTTGACCGCGTCCCAACCTTCGTCGTCCATGGAGACGCCGAGGACGGCGAAACCATGATCCTTGTCGCGGCGCTCGAGGTCCATGAACCAGGGGATCTCCATGGCGCACGGCTCGCACCAGGTGGCCCAGAAATCGAGGAGCACGACTTTGCCGCGGTAATCGGAGAGGCGGACGGGGCGGCCATCGGCGTCCTTGAGAGTGAAATCGGGGGCGGGTTTGCGGTCCCGATCGGGCTTGACGGCGGCGGCCGTATCGAGCCGGGCGGAGGGAGAGCAGGCGCCCAGCAAGAGCGCGAGCGAGGCGACGATTCCGGCGACGGCCAGCGGACGGAGCGGATACATACCCGATTCGATTATATCGACAAAGCGCGGCCTTCCACGGCTTTGGCGAACCAGGCGCGGCGGTGTTTGCGGCGGCGCGCGGCGAGGGTGAACTCGGCATGGCGTTCGACGCCGGAATAGAGCCAGGCGGCGGAATCGCAGAAACTTTCGCAACAGTACTCGCGCCAGCGGCGGCTGCGGGTGTGAATGTCGAGGGGGGTGAGCGCGCGCTTGCGCCATTCGGCGGACCACCCGAGCTCGCCCGGCAAGCCAGCCAGGAACTCGACCTTGAGCAGGTCTTCATAGGAGCGGCGGGCGGCGTTGCCCTTACGCAGCCAGACGAAGTGGAACAGCTCATGCACGAAGATGCGGCGGAACTCCTTGAGGCTGCGATCGAAGACGATGCGGCGCTCGCGCGGGAAGGCGCCGGCGTGGGCCTCGCCATGGCGGTCGCGGAGGCCTTGCGCGGTGCGGATGCGAATGGGCGCTCCGGTCATGGGCGGCAGGCGGCGCAACGCGCGGCGGACGGGCGCCTCGTAACTGCGGTCTTCGAAGATGAAATGGAGGGAGGGCGGGGCCCCGCCGTGAGCGATCACCCGACGCGAACCTCTTGTTGCTCGAGGCGCGCGAGTTCGGCGGCGTAGCGCGCCAGGTCCGCGGGGGCGACGGTGACCAGGTTTTTCTCCATGTCCTCGCCCGTCTGGACCAGGTGGAGCAGGTGCAACGCCGCGAGCCGGGCGCACCAGGCATCGTCCACCGGGCGGCCGGCCTGGGCGGCCACGCGCGGAAGGTCGGCCTGCGGGAGGGCGATGGTCTTTTCGGTTCGCGCGGCGGTGTCGTCGATGAGGATGAATTTCACGTCGACGGAATCGGAGTGGCGCAGCGAAATGGCGGTTTGCAGCCACTTGAAGAGGATCTGGAACTTGCGGCCGAAGGGATCGGGACCAGCTTCGAACTGGCGAAAGTTGAGCATCTAGAGGCTATCTTACAATGGCGAGGGCGGGCGAAGAAGGCGGCGTTGGGAGAATTCATGACGGCGGGAGGGGGGAAAGAACTGGTTATGCAGGGGGCCTGCGGGCTCGCCCGAATTCATGAAAACGAAAACAAGAAGGCAGGCCAGGAGGCCCGCCCCACCTACGTTAGAATGGGGCGCATGGAGCAGTTCTCGCAATTGGCGGAGGAATTCGAGAGGCGGGCGCGCGCGCTGGGGTTCGGCGATATCGGCAATTATTACTGGTACCACACGGTGGAGCTGCCGGACGGGCTGGTGACGCCCGGCGTGTACGATTTCCGCGGGAGCCTGGGTTGCTTTCCGTTCCCCGAGGACATGCGAGGGATGCGCGCGCTGGACGTGGGGTCGGCCACGGGCTTTTTTGCTTTCGAGTTTGAGAAGCGGGGGGCGTCGGTGGTATCGGTGGAGCTTCCTTCGCTTTACGCGCTGGACCGCTTTCCAGGGCAGGACATCGAGCAAATCATCGAAAAGATCGAGAAAATGATGGGGCCGAAAGCCCTGGCGCGGCCGGGAGCGGTCGGGAAGCACGGCGCCGCGCAGCTCTATCACTACCTGCTCGATGGGCCGTTCGAGTTTTGCCGAAAGCTGCTGAACTCCCGGGTGGAGCGCTGTTACTCGACGGTGTACGATCTCTCTTCGGCCAATCTGGGGCCGGACGGGTTCGACCTGGTTTTCATGGGCGACATTCTGTTGCACACGCTGCACCCGTTGCAGGCGATGGCCGCGGTTGCGCCGCTGTGCCGAGGATCGCTGGTGATCGCGCAGGTGATGCCGGAGGCTACGGATGGACGGCCCGCGATGCTGTATATGGGCGGGGACGATCTCTATGCCGACGAAATCTCCTGGTGGTGGCCGAACGAGCCGTGCCTGGCGCAATTGCTCAAGAAGCTGGGATTCCGCGAGGTGACGGCGGTGGGCAGTCACCGAGGAGCGCTACGCCCCTCGGGACATTTGTACGACCGCGCCATCCTGCGCGCGGTGAAGTGACGGCGGCTGGAACTTACCGGTTCAGGGTGAAGTTCAGATCGATTTGCTTCTCGGCGTCCACTGCGTGTCCGTTCATGGTCATGGGTGAATAGATCCACTGCTTGACGGCATCGATGGCGGGACCCCTTAGTAACTCGGGACCCGATATGGCTTGCACGTTGAGGACTTTTCCGTCAGGCCCGATGGTCACGGCCAGGCTTACGGTTCCGGAGAGGCGCTGGCGCCGCGCGATGTCCGAATACACGGGTTCGACGCGAGTGATCAACTGAGGCTGGCGGATGTTACTGGTTGTCCTAGATGCTGTCTTGGCGTCGGGCGACACCGGCCTTGCGAGGGCGGAGCTCGATCCGGCCGCCAAGTCGCCGAGATTAACCGGCGCGGAGTCCGTCGATGCGGTTAATGCGGGCGCTACCGGCAGATCGGTGGGCAGGGCAGGGCGAAGACGCTGGGCCAGGGACGCCACGTTAAAGGTGGCGAGGGGCTGGCGTTTGGGAGTGGGCGCCTGTTCGGCCGGGGGCGCTTCGGCGGCGGCTTGTTGTTCCGCGGGGCTGGACGAACCGGGGGCCGTGGTTCGCTGCGTAGCATCATGCTTGGCCGGCGCGGTGACGTCCGCCTCAGGCATGGGGGACGGCTTCGTGCGCAGCACGCGCACCGACTCGCTGGCCGTTTTCGATTGATCCGGTCCGGTGACTTCCATGTGGAAGCTCACGTCGGTGGAAAGGGGCGAGTACACAATGCTGCCATTGCGCAGATCGGACAGATTCAATTCCAGGTTCTCCTGGCGGTCGCCGTCGGAAATGGAGAGCACCGCCTTCTTGGCGTTGCGGACGGCGTCGGAATCGCGGTTCCAGGTGAGCAGAAGATCGGTGGCCGTACGTTCAATTCGCAGGGTCAGGGCGGCGGGGGGGCGGGCAGCGTGGCGAAACACTCCGGGATACAGGAATAACGCTCCGGAACAGGCTAAGAAAGCGGCTGCGACGGCCAAAATCAGAGGCTTTCCACGCGGAATTCTCGCGAGGAGGGACGCCAGCGCGGGCGGTTGCGGGGCTTCGGGTTCGGGGACAAACTCGGGGATGGGATCGGGCGCTCTCGACGCCAGGATCGCCGGCGCCGGCGAATCCACCGGCTCGGGCGGTTTGGCGGGTTCGGCGACAAAGACGGGCTTGGGTTCCTCAAGCCTGGCGGCCGGCATGGGCGGAGGGGCCGTAACCGGAGGCAATGGCGGAGCGGACTGCGGGGAAACCGCCGAGGGGGCGGAGTGCCGCGCGGCCTTCAGGCGGGACGGCATGGGAAGCACCGTGGCGCGCACGACGGGCCTGGCTTCGGAGAGCGACTCTTCGGCATTCCCGGCTGACGCGGCGTCCGGCTCGGCAGCGCCGGAGGCTTTCAGCTCCGAGGACCGGAAAGGAAACTCCCGGTAGCTGCTTTCGGTGCGGATCTGGCCATCTTCCCAGATGAAAATGCCGGCAGCGCTCACCTTGGTAGCGAATGGCCGAACCAGCAGGGCCAGGCGATTCGGGTCGCGGAAGCGGGCTTCCATCAACTGTAAGTCTTCGGCGTCAAGAGCCAGGCCTTTACGGCTGTGGCTGCGAAAGAATCCGGCCACGCGCGCCGCTTCGGCGCCGGCGGCGCCGCCGCGAGCAGCGATGGCGGCGTCGAGGCGGGCCAAATCCGCATCGGAAAGGCGGTAAAAGGGACCGCGGCTGTAATCGCACGGGACGAGTTCAAAGTCCTCGATTTCGATGTGCGTTGGCGCAGCCGGGTCGGCGCCGCCGAAAAGCAGACCGCCGATTTCCGACCCCACAGAGTCGATCGAGCGGAAATTCTCCACCACTTCGCGCTCCAGGCGGTCGATCAGGTCGAAGGGCAGCCGCACCATAAGCGGCTTACCGGGAGCGACCCAAGAGTAGGATGGAGCGGGGAAAGCGCCCGCGTCGGAACGTTGCGCGCGCGAGGATTGCTGACTCATCGAATGCCTCCGACAGCCGCGAAGCCCACCGGGAACGCGGCTGATCCAAGAAGATTCTATCTAAAATAGGACCGGGACGCCGCGATTAATTGAACGGATTAACCAAAATTAGCAGTGAAATCGAGCCATCGCAAGTACATGTTATCCTTTTGCAGGAAAACCGGTTAACGCAGAGTAACAGTGGGATAGTGTCCCGCATTATCTGGTAATTTCCAGCCGTCATTACTATACTGGGTGTCGAAAATGCCGGCCAAGACCTGCTTGCTTTGCGGCAAGACGCTCGTTTTTATTCGCGTGGGCGCGGGCGGAGATTTCTGCTCGCGCGAGCACCGCAACCAGTACCAGCTGCGCCGCGGGATGGACTGTCTGGCGGAAGCCAACAAAGTCGCGACGCTGGCGCGCCGCCGGGAGACTCCCAAGGCTCAGTTCGGCGAGGGCTGCGCCGGAATGGATAACGCGGTGGGGCGCGCATTTCTGGATACCGCGCCATTTGGCGTCCTGGGCGGCGTGAATCCCGGGTTGAGGGCGTCGCAGACACGCGCCCGCGCCACCTGGCTTCCCCAGGCCGTGGCCATTGCAAAGCCCATTTTGGGCGCGGCGCCCCGCGCCGTGCGGCGCGAGACGGGGATGGCGTATGCGGGATTCGTGCCGGCGGCGGCTCCCTTCGTTTCGACGTCGGTGCGCAAACCAGGGGGCTTAGGCAAGATCGCAGAGCGCGGACTCCACGGTATCGCTGTGAAAGCGGCGCCCGGAAACGCTTTCCGGGTATCGTCTTCAGCAGGATTCCGTTTGAAAGGGCCCCAACCACGCAAGGTAGCGTTCACGCTCCCAACGGACCGCGGGGGCATTTTGGGGAAGAGCGCGCTTGCCGCCTCGCTCCCCTTTGCCTTGCGGAAAGAGCGCCCGGGAGCGGCCGGGGATGCGCGGCTGGCGTTCGTCGATATGGGATTCTTGCCGGCAGAGGACGCGCCAGTGAGCCTTAAATGGCTCGCGGCGGATCGACCTGAAATCATCAGACGTGAGCGGAGGTAATTGTGAGCCAAGCTGTGCAGACTCTGAAGTTGACCGATAAGACGGGCGGCCAGCCGCCAGCCGCGGGTGAAGCCGGAGTTCTCGGCCGTGCGGTGGCGCTCCACCTGGCGGGAAAGCGGGAAGAAGCCCTCGAAATATTGCAGCGGGCCGTCGCCGGGAATCAGGCATCGGCGGAGATTTGGCGTGCGCTGGCGCATATCGAATTCGAGCTGGGCCGGTTCGACGCGGCGGCGAAGAGTTACCGCGCCCTGACGCGCCTGAAGCCCCGCTACGCGATGGGCTGGTTCGATCTGGCGGTGTGCCTGGAACGCGCCGGAGTCTGGGACCAGGCGGCCGAAGCGTTCCAACACGCGAGCACGCTGGACGCGGCCAATGTGGAAGCCCATCTGGGACTGGCCGTTTGCCACATGCGCTCGGAAGACCCGAAATCCGCCCTGCGCGCTTTTGAACGCGTGTTGGAACTATCGCCCGACCACCAGGACGCGGTGTTCGGCAAGGCCGCCGCGCTGCAATCGCTGGGACACGCCGAAGACGCCGCGAAGATCTATGGCTCGCTCCTCGAACACGACCCGGAGGCCGAGGAGCCGCTCTCCAACCTGATTCTGATCGGGATGGCCAAGCACGATTTCGACACGGCCCGCGAATACGCCGAGCGCCTGCTTGAAGTGCGCCCGGATTCGAGCGTGGCCCTGGAAGGGATGGCTGCCTGGGCTTGCGCCGCCGGCGACAACGCCCTGGCCGCCAAGTACTGCACGCAGTTGGTGGCGGCGGTGCCCGGCCATTTCGAAGGCTGGTTTAACCTGGCGCTGGCGCACCAGAAGGCCGGACGGTGGAAGCCCGCAGCGGACGGGTACGAAGCGGCTCTCAAAATCCGTCCCAAGTCGGTCGAAGCGTGTACCAACCTGGGAATCGTGCGCGAGCAAGCCGGGGATGCCGCCGGCGCGAAGGCCGCTTACGAACGGGCCCAACTGAGCGATCCCAGTTCGCTCGCGCCCGTATGGAACCTGGCTCTGATGCTGGAGCGGGCCGGTCAACTGGAAGAGGCGGAACGGCGATACAGCTACCTGCTGGAGAAATCGCCCAAGGAAGAAGAAGCGCGCTTCCGGCTGGGATATCTCCGTTTACGCCGCGGCGACCACCTGGCTGCAATCGAGGCCTTCGACGCCTGCTTGAAATATCGTCCACAATGGCCGGAAGCGTGCATCAACCTGGCGCTGGCGTGCGTCGGCATGGGCGACCGCACCCGGGCCGAGCGGGTTTACGAGAAAGTCCTGGATGCCGATCCCCGGTCGATCGATGCGTTACGGGGACTGGCTTCGCTGGCCATTCAAGCCTCGGATTTCGACGCCGCCCTGGAATACCACGTACGCCTCATCGATTTGGGCGAGCGCTCGCCGGAGTTGCTCTACAACACTGCCCTAATGTATGAGAAGGCAGGCCAGACCGAGAAGGCCACGCGCCTGTACCGTGAAGCGCTGACGCTGCAGCCGGGCATGCCCGAGGCGCTGTTGAACCTGGGCCGGATTCTGGAATCCGGCGGCAACTCCGAAGAGGCTCGCGCGTGCTGGACGAAGGCTCTGGAAGTGGAGCCGGCGCTGGCGCAAGGGTACTTCGGTCCCGCCATCGATTAACGGGAGCGGACAGAGGAGCGGCAGAACGGCCTGCGCGGCATCCCCGGCCGGGGTCTCGGACCGGTCCGGGCAAGTCTCGAGGTAAGTCAGGTTCGAACGCGAAAAGAAAAGTGAGACAATGTCCATCGGGACTTGAGTCACTCGGTACTGCTGCGAATCCCAACGGAATATAGTACAGGACGGCTGTCTTATGCCGCGAATGAGCTTGACAGCGCGCCGCACCGGCGGGAGAATCATGATTTCAGGGTTAAGACTCTAAAACTCTGTATCTGGAGATTTCCGGTGGGCACAATGAAATTGGCGGATTCAGCTTCGGGAAACCGGCGGCAGTTGCGCATCGCGGCATCGTTTCGGATCTGCGCAGCTCTGCTGTTGGCGCTGGGTTTGGGTATGGCCGGCGGCGTAGCCCGCGCCTCGACCATTACCTTTACCTATAACGGCGCCGGAAGTCCGGACTTCGATCCGGGCGCTATGGCCGCGGGTTCGGGTTTCTTCACGATCGACGATAGCAACGATCCCGCAGGCATTGGCGATCTGTCTAACTTTTCCTTCTCGCTCAGTGTGGCGTATGGCGGGTACACCGACACTTACACATACGGTTTGAGCGATTTGACGAGCTTTCAGGCAAACTTCACCGGCGGGGCGCTGACGGACCTGGCTCTGACCACCGATCATCAGCCGGCGGCTTACAACTGGAACGAAGGCTTCAATGTCACGGATCTCGGCGCCGGCGACGCATACACCGACGATGGCGACGGCGACCAAGTCTCGATCGGCACAGTCACCGTAGGCGAATCATCGACCCCGGAACCAACGTCGCTCGCGCTGATTGCGAGTGGGTTGCTCGGACTTGCCGCTGCACGCCGCCGCCGGACCGCGCGCTAGTTAGTGCTGCTTGTCTTGTGGTTGCATAGCCTGTGCCAGGTTCAGCCCGTCGCGAGCCTGCGTAAAGCCAGGCTTGATGCGTAACGCCTCCGTGAAGTGATGGACAGCCTCACCGGGCTTTCTCTGCGACAACAGAACCGCTCCCAGGCCGTAGTGAGCCTCCGCGGAGTCAGGCTCGATTCGCAGGGCCTGGACGAAGTGTAGGGCGGCTTCGTCGAGCTTTCCTTCCAGCATCAAGGCCATTCCCAGGTTGTTCTGGGCAGACGCGGAATCGGCTAAGCTGGGCCGGATGCGGAACGCTTCGGCGAAGTGCAAGACGGCCTCGCCGGCTCTTCCTTGCGTCGCAAGAGCAACTGCCAGGTTATCCTCCGCGACATAATTGTCCCTGGTCACTGTCAGAGCGTGCTGCCAGAGAGCGACATCGTCACTCCAGTACCGGACCTGGGCCTCAGCCAGCGCCGCGCATGCCAGGAGTATGCAACCCGCCACGATGGGAAGCGCTCGCTTGCCGAACCGCCAGCGAGCGACAAGTTCCGGTATCCCCCAAGCGGCAATGAGAGACAGTCCGATTAGCGGTACATAGGTGTAGCGATCGGCCATGGACTGATCTCCCACCTGCACCAGACCAATCACTGGAACCAGCGTTCCCACATACCAGAGCCAGCCCACCAGAATGTATCCGTTGCGCCGGCCCGCGCGAACAGCCATGGCGGTGACACCGATCAGAAGCAAGGCTCCGAGAGACGCCTGTAAGACCGGCGCCGGGGTCTTGAACGGATAGAACGCCGCTAGCCGGAGAGGCCACAGCATCTTACCGATGTAAGCCAGGTAAGCCGCCGGCGCGTTAATTAACCGGAGACTCAACGGGATCTTCTCAAATCCCTTGATGGCTCCTCCATGCCGTTGGACCAGGACGGTCACCAGGCCTGAGATGGCGGCGAGAGCGAACAGCGGGAGTTTTTCACTCACCAGGCGCAGGAGGCCGGACCTCCGCAGCGGAAACGCCACCGGCCCGGACGGGCTCACGCCGTCCTCCAGTTCGACCCGGCGCAACGGCCAGAAATCCAGCAGCAGCAGCACGAACGGAAGCGTCACCAGCATCGGCTTTGCCATCAAGCCGAGCCCGAATAACAGAAGAACCAGCAGGTACCGCCGCCGGGCCGGGCGCCGGACGTAGGCCACCCAGGCCCACATGGTGAGCATCCAAAACAGCGTGCTGAGAACGTCCTTCCGTTCCGCGATCCAAGCCACCGATTCCACATGCAGCGGATGGACTGCGAACAACCCCGCGACGAACAGACTCCGGCTAAATGCACGCGTCATCGAGTAAAGCGAGCCGAACAGGAGTAACACATTGAGAATATGAAGGAGCAGATTTGTGGTGTGTTGAGCGCCGGCGTTCATTCCGTTAAGCTGCACGTCGAGCATGTGCGACAGCCAGGTGACCGGATGCCAGTTAGCCGCATCCGCGGAGGTCAAAGCCCACCAGGCTCCCTGCCATGTCAGTCCTTTTGCAACGTGGACATTGCCAGTGACATAGGCCGGATCGTCCCAACGTAAGAACCCAAAATGCCTTACCGGAGCATAGACGAATATGCACGCTGCGATTAGAACCAGGCATGCCAGGAGGACACGTTTTGAGAGGAAGGAATCCGTGCGTGCGGACGATTGGACGGATGGCTTCGTAATAGACGGCCGGGAAAGTGAGATGTTGCGCTTCGCTGCCCGAGCGTTTGCCAAGTGGCGAACAGATCGACGGCTTTTCATGACGCCCGAGTTTATCTTAGCGATTTTTCCCCGAATATGTGCAGATCCGAGGCCCGAGCTTTGCGCCGTTGGGCACGCCATTCGAATCAGGCGGCGGGAACGCCGTGGCCGGGGAGGCGGGTGGCGGGCGGCAAAAACGGCATGATCGCTCTTGACGGTCTATGCGGCCTGGCGCGGCCTGATCGCGCGCTCGATGGCCCGGCCCACCTTTCGTTGGGCCATGCGCAGGTCGTAGAACGCCTGCAGGTTCAGCCAGAGTTCAGGCGTTGTGCCGAAGTAGCGCGCCAGCCGAAGAGCGGTATCGGCGCTCACGCCGCGGCGGCCAAGGACAATTTCGTTCAGGCGTGGGGCGCCGATGCCAAGCTCTCTCGCCAGCGCGTTTACGCTCATGCCCAGCGGCGCGAGGTACTCCTCCTTAATCGTGTCGCCGGGATGTGGTGGTTTCATTTAACATGCCGGTACTCCTTTAATGGTAGTCCACAATTTCAACGTCGAGAGCCTTCCGGTCCCGCCAATTTGGAGCGGCCCGACACTAACCTCGGCGCGGGTTAATTCTCCTTTGGAACCCTGAGCGCGGAAACCACGATGAGCATCTCGACGGGCGTCTTTTCCGGCTCCAGTTTCAGCCCGAGCTGCTTTTCAGTCGCGGCGAGCAGTCCGTAGTCTTGCCCCGCATCGTTCTGGTCGGGATTCCAGGTCATCGAGAAATCGTAGGTCCCCTGCAAGCCGGTCTTGTTGATGATTGGCCTGTCGGCGCGCTCGCTCAGCCACGAGACAATCTTCGACATGGACTCCCTTTGGCACATAACCTTGGCTCCCTCGGGAGTAAAGTATTCGAGAATGGTCTGCGCGCTCGGCGGTAACTCCGGGAAGCCGTCGCCGCCGGTCTTGAGCTTATCGAAGGCAACCGGCCCGGAGGCTGGCCGCGTCTCGTCGCTGGGCTTCATCTTGAGCCCATCCTTGCCGATCACCATCTCGTAAACAGCCAGGTCTTTCATCTCGCGCCGGATCTTCAGGTCGAAGCGCTGCTCAAGAAGATTCCGCATCATCGCTTTGGCTTGCGCCGGAGTCGCGCCCGGTGGGACGTTGGCGACGATATCGTACCGACTCTCCGCAACCCACTCCGGCCTCTCAAGCTGCATGGCTCGGATCCCGTATGCCTCGATGATTAAGGTTGAGAGCATGCGGTTGATTACGGTGATCCGGCCTGGGTCGTCCGTCCCTGGACCGCCCTTGAAACTGGAACCCGCAGGCCCTCCGGCGGACGGCGGGTGCGGTTTGACCGAGGCGACCTCGAAGGTGAGCGAGTCATCCGATGTCAGGGCAAGAGCGCCACACATGGGTATCAAGCACAAGCAGAAAAAGACCCGAATCTGCATGGTTATGCGCCTCCGCGCCAAGTCTAGCACGCACGCGGGACCTCCGCGCATCGGATCGCCGCCGAGCATCAGTGCGAGAATCGCGCTTAACGGCCCGAAGTACCCCCACTTTTCCGACGACGGCCAAAACGGGGTTTTATGTGCAGCGATTTGTTATGTGGAGTAGCGGCTCAGTCCGGCGGACCCGGCGGAGTTTGCCCCCAGGCCGCACTCCACATAATGGGCCTCCTTACAGCCGCTCCAGCCAGCTGATCACGTCTCGGTTTTCATCGAGGATCTTTCGCAGCCCGTTGTCAGCATCAACTGGCGGCGTGCAAGCTGCCAGTGCCTTTCTTTTCATTTCCAGATCAATCTCGACGTACGCGTGTGTTGTAGCGAGTTGAACATGGCCCAGCCATCGTTGGATGACGGTGAGATCTACGCCGGATTGGAGCAAGTGCATAGCGGTCGAGTGGCGAAAGCTGTGGGGGCTTATGCGCCTCCCCGCGAGGCTAGTGCACTTCGTTGCGGCCGACGCTATGCGTGTTCGCAAGATGTGACGAACGCCGAAGCGGGTGAGGGGTTCGCCGCGGGCATTCACAAATAGGTGAGCACCCTGCTGTTTCTCAACACCGCGTTCTTTGAGATGGCCGAGCAGTGTCGTTGCGGTGGTTTGCCAAAGCGGCACAATTCTGGTCTTGGAACCTTTACCGGTCAACGTGACGATTGGTGGAGAGTTGAACCGGATTGTCCCTACCGTGGCGTCGACAACTTCTTGCACGCGGGCGCCAGTGTTGTACAAGAAGCTGAACAACGCATAGTCACGACTGCCTGTGGAGGTATCGCGATTGATCGAGTTCAAGATGGCCTGGACTTCGGCGATATCGAGGTAGCCCATAACCGGTCGAGGACTCCGCTTGAGCGGGATCGCCACGATCTTCTGATACTGGCCAGACCGAACGGTGTCCTCCGTGATCATGTACTGAAAGAACGTCCGAAGCGCTGCCAGGCGGAGGTTCCGTGTTGCGGTGCAGTTTTTGCGTTTCTGCTCGACGTCCTCCAGGAAGGCCAGGACCCGCTCGGCCTTGAGGTCCTCCAATCGCAACTGCGCCGCCGGTCTCCCGGAACTGCCGGCCAAAAAGGCGAGGAACAGCTTTAGCGCGTCCCGATAGGCTAGGATCGTGTTCTGACTGAGACCTCTTTGACCAGCCAGATAGGCCTGGAAGAAGGCTTGCACAAGTGAAAGCAGCGCCTTGGTCTCACTCATTTGTGGCCTCCCGTTGCGGTCGTCGTCACGTGGTCCTCGAATCGAGCCCCCGCTTCCGCCAGAAGCTCAGTAGCCGGGTGCAGGTAGATCGTGGTGCAGGCGATATTCACGTGGCCCAGGTAGGTCGCTAGCAGTGGAAGAGCCGCGTTGGGATCTTGGCCAGTCTTATAAATCTTTGCCAGACAGCGTGTCGCCCAGGTGTGCCGCAGGTCGTGCAGCCGTGGTTCCCGTCCGTAGGCCGACATGAGGCCAAGTTGGCGGGTCAGCATTCTAAAGGTGCCGATGACGGTACGACGGGCACATCGGTGTTTGCGTTCGTTGATAAAGAATGGCGCTTCGGGATGCTGCACCATTCCAAGCTGCGCTCGCACATCGCGGTAGGCCACCAGCGCCAGCCGGGAGCTGTCCATCAGCGGAACCAGCCGGGATTTGAAATTCTTGGTCTGCCGAATATGAAGGACGCCCTTTTCGAGGTCCACGTCTTCCAGGTTCAGACGGACCAGTTCGCCGCCCCGCAGACCGGATGCCCATAGCAATCCGATCAGAGTGGAATAAGTGTGCGGGCGCAGCGAACCGGCCGGGGGCAGACGCTGGGCGGCGTCCATGAGTTGTACGACTTCGTCCACCGTGTAGATATGGGGCTGGAAGTTGGACTTCGCTGCCGGAAGCAAGTGACGTTCAGGGACGTAATTCTCGGGATCGAGCTGAAAAAGGAAGCGACAGAACTGTCGAAGGACCGACAACTGCCTGTGACGCGTTATGGGATGCAGGTCCGAGATCTTCTGCAGGTAGCCGACGATCATCGGCCGAGTGACCATTTGTGAATCTGGAAAGGACTCCGCAGTATACGCATCAAACTGATCCAGGGCGATTTCCGCCGTTCGAAGCTCGTACCCAAGGGAACGACGTAGTTGAAGATGCCGCCTCATAAGGCTGCCCAATGGTCCAGTGAGCCGAGCCTTCATGGCTGCACCTCCGGCCACTCGGCGGCAAGCGTGCGAAGCCGCTCCAGATCCACCTTGGTATACAGGAACGTGGTTTCGATGCTTCGATGCCCCAGCAAGTCGGCAATGTCTTTGAGAGGCGTGCCGTGCTCCATCAACCGCGTGGCGAAGGCGTGCCGAATGGGATGGGCGCCACACCGGGTCGCCCGAAGGCCGGCTCGAAGGTAGTACGACTTCAGGGCGGGTCCCAAATGGTTGTTTATCCCCAAGGGGCGCGGTGCGCCGCGCACCGTTAGAAACACCTCCTCGATACTGGGTGCCTCGCCACGCTCACGCAGATAGCTCAATAGCGCTTCGGCGACTTCCGGCAGGATGGGAAAACAAAGAGGCTTGCAGCCCTTCTCGGCCGGAAAGTAAATCAATTCTTGATGCCAGTCGATGTCGTGCACGCGAAGGTGAATGGCCTGACCTATGCGTAGCCCATAGGCGGCGACCAGTCGCAGAATCGCGTAGTCGCGTTTCCCGGTGAGAGTCGCCCGATCCGGCATGGCGAGCAACTTCTGAACGTCTTCCCAAGGAATCGTCTGGGGAAGACGGTCGAGTTTCCGTGTGAGGATGACTGGAACCGCGTCAACCAGCGGACGCTCGATCAGACCGTCTGCGTGGGCGAATCGGAGGAAGCTGCGCAAACCCGACACTAAGTGCTTGCGGGAAGCCCTCGTTAAGGGATTGCTCGTGGCAATGATGTAGTCGTGGATCGTGCTCGGCGCAAGTCCGCGCAGGTCCGTGAGCCCACCGTTCGTTTGAAGCGAAAGGAGAAACGGCTTTACATGCAGACGCCGTAGAACCAGCGTCGCGTCGGCGAGTCCCTGAGTCGTCTTGAGAAAGGTCAGGTACTGCCCCAGGATCAAATCCGCAGGGGAGTTATTGGTTTTGGCTGATGACAAGAGAACCTCCAGGATATGAATATCCCGAAGGTGGCGACCGCTGGGCAATTCACGTTATGTGATGTTGAATGGCGCGCAGGCTCGGCGAGATCGCTAAACTGCGCCGTCACTCCACATAACGAATCGCTGCACATAAAACCTGAAATGTTGAGCTCAACATTTCAGGTTATCGTAATTCGAGACCTACCGCGAACTAACCGGCAGACCAGCGTGTCTTCTGCCGCTTACACGCCGTATTCCTTAGCGCTGGCCGCCAGGCCGAGGAGGGGTTTGCGGTCCGGTACGGAGGCCCGCAGCATCGCGATCTCATCGCACGCGCCGGTTAGCGGCAGGGCGACTTGCCCTCCCTGGGCGGCCGAGCGGCACAGGGCCATCATGATTTCGAAGCCTCGATAGGCGCTTCCGAAGTTGCAGGGATGGACCTGCTTTTCGTCGTCCAGCCAGTCGGCCATCTGGCGGATGTAGGGCGGCATGTCGTGTTCGTAGTACATGGAGCCGCCGCCGGAAGAAGCGCCCTGCTTGGTAACGGCGCGCCAACCGCCGCCCGTCAGGACTTCGGCGAAGCCATCGACGCCTTGCGCGCCGATACGGCATTTCCGCCACCAGGCGTCGGATTCGGGCACGTCGGGAGCGCCCGCGCCGCATTCGATCACACCTCGGACGCCATTGGCGAATTGAATGAAGCCGGCAATGTAGTCCGGCGAAGGGTGCACGTCCGCCAGTTTCCCCCGGCCGGATGCCTGGGCCATTACCCACTCCGCTTCCGCTTCGCCGTTGTACCAGCGCATGTAATCGATGAGATGCGAGAGCATGTGCATCATCCAGCCGGTGGCGGTTCCATAGACGGTTTCGATGCGCCCCAACGCGCCGCTGGCGATGGTCTCTTTCACCCTCTGGTAATGCGCCCCATAGCGATGCTGGTGGCTCACGACGGCTTTGACGCCGCTCGATTCCAGCATGTCGCGAACCGCGAAGCCCTCCGCGCTGCTTAGCGCTACCGGCTTTTCCATGGCGATGAGCCTGGCGCCGCAATCGATGCCGATCCGCACCATGGCCGAGCGCACCGAGGGCAGCGTGCAGAAGCAAAACACGTCGGGCTTCACGGCAAGGGCTAATTCGCGGGCGTCGGTGGATTTCGCGGCTACGCCCAGCTTGGCGGCCGCGGCGTCCAGGCGAGGCTGGTCGATATCGCAGAGGCCAACGACTTCGAACCGCCCGTTGGCCTGGAAGGCGGCGGCATGGTGCATGCCGCGCTTGCCCGCGCCGACCACCACTACCCGATACTTGCCATTCATCGCGCGCCTGCGGTCCGGTCCCACTCGAGGACCTTGCTAATGGTGTAGTCCACTTCCTCGGCGGTCAACTCGGGGAACATCGGCAATGAGATGCAAGTGGCGGCGTTGCGCTCGGAATTGGAGATATCGCTCACGATGCGCGCGCCTTTGCCCCACGGATAGCCTTCCTGCTGGTGAATGGCGATGGGGTAGTGGCACTTGGCGTCGATGCCGTTGGCGTTCAGGAAATCCAGGAGTTGGTCGCGATGGGCGGGCTGCTTCGTCTCGATGACATACAAATGGTAGACGTGATAATAGCCGGGCGCCTCGTAAGGCAGCGTGAAGCTGGAGGCATCCTTCAGACACGCCGTGTAGCGCGCGGCCCACTTACGGCGAAGAGCGTTGCCCTCGTCGATATGCTTCAGCTTGGCGCTCAGGACTCCGGCCTGAAGATCGTCCAGACGGCTGTTGTAGCCCATGCTGTGGCAGGACCGCTTGTCGGAACCGTGGTTGCGCAGCTTGCGAACCAGGCGGTCCACTTCGGCGTTATTGGTGACCACGGCGCCGCCGTCTCCGAAGCATCCGAGGTTCTTCTGGATGATGAAACTGACGCACATGGAGTCGCTCAGCTCGGCGGTCTTGAAGCCGTCGCCGCGCGAGCCGATGCCTTGCGCATTATCCTCGATCACGAGCAGTTTGTGCTTGGCTGCGATTTTCCGGATGGCCGGCATATCCGCGCACTGGCCGTAGAGATGGACCGGCACGATGGCCTTGGTTTTCGGCGTGATGGCGGCCTCGATTTTGGAGGGATCGATGCAATGGGTCCGCGGATCGGAATCGACAAAGACGGCCGTGGCGCCGGCCACCCAGATGGCTTCGGCGGTGGCGAAAAAGGTGTTGGTGGTGGTGATGCATTCGTCGCCCGGGCCAATCGCCAGCGCCAGGAACGAGAGCCACAGCGCATCGGTGCCGTTGCCGACGCCGATGGCGTACTTGGTTCCGTGATAGGCGGCCAACTCCTGCTCGAACCGTTTGAGCATGGGCCCCATGACAAAATTGCCAGACTCCAGGACCTCCTGGATGTTGGCGTCTATTTCAGACTTGTAGTTGTGGTACTGGCGGACATGGCCGTAAAAACCGACTTTCATGTAATGTCTCCTCGAAAATGAATGCTGGCGAGAGCGGGCAACCCGAAGAAAAACGCCAGTGCGCGGGATCTTCGCCGCGACGGGTTTCACCCCGTATTTTCGCACAATCGAACGGTATTCGAGATATTATGTCCCTGAATGCGGCATATCGGAATCGCGGCGCTGGCGTGTTGCCTTGGGGTTGCGTGGGGTCAACCGGCGCCCGGCGCGCGGATCGATCTGAAGACAGGATGGTTCATTCAATCGTCCGCGAAGGCGGCGCAGACAGGCGGCGAAATCTCGACCGGCGCGTTCCAACCGGGCGGCTGGACCGCGGCCAGCGTCCCGACCACCGTGGTTGCGGCCCTAGTGAAGAGTGGACTTTATGCCGATCCTTATTTCGGAGAGAACCTGCAATTGATTCCCGGCGCGCCCACCGGCCGCGGGTTAGACGCCCCTACGCCGGCCGACAGCCCGTTCGCCGCGCCGTGGTGGTACCGCACCACCTTCAGCCTGCCGGCCGCGGACAAAGGAAAGCGGCTGTGGCTCAATTTCGACGGCATTAATTACAAGGCCGATATCTGGCTGAACGGCCGCCGGATCGCGCAGGCCGACGACGTTATCGGCATGTACCGCATGTTCGAGTTCGACATTACCGATGTGGCCGTAACGGGCGCGAATACGCTGGCCGTTGAGGTGACCCCGCCGACGCAGAACGATTTCACGATTACCTTTGTCGACTGGAACCCCATGCCACCCGACCACGATATGGGCCTGGTGCGCGACGTCTACATTCGGACCAGCGGCCCGGTTTCGCTGCGCAATACGCAAGTGGTGACCAAAGTGGACAATCCGCCGGCCAAGGCTCACCTGACGCTGTACGCGGATTTGAAGAACGCCACGGATAAGGCGGTCGAAGGCACACTGAAGGGATCCATCGGGACCATCGCGGTTTCGAGGCCGGTGAAATTGGCGGCTCACGAATCCATCCAGGTGACGTTTTCTCCCGAAGACTACCCCGCGCTGAACATCGCTAATCCCAAGCTGTGGTGGCCTTATGGTTTGGGTCCGCAGACCCTGAACCTGCTGCACATGGAATTCACGGCCGGAGGAGCGGTTTCCGATCGGGAGGACGTCCAATTCGGCATCCGCCAGGTTACGGGCGTCAACGACGCGCAGGGCCACCGGCTGTTCACCATCAACGGCAAGAAGATTTTGATTCGCGGCGGCGGCTGGTCTCCCGACCTGATGCTGCGTCCCGACAACGAGCGCGAGGAGAACGAGATCCTGCTGGCGCGCGACATGAACCTGAACACCATCCGCCTGGAGGGCAAGCTGGAAAACGACCATTTTTTCAGCGCCAACGACCGGTTGGGAATGCTGGTCATGCCGGGGTGGTGCTGCTGCTCATATTGGGAGCGCTGGCGGAACTGGAAGCCGAAGGACTATACGATCGCGGCGGAGTCCTTGCGGGACCAGATCCGCCGTCTGCGGAACCATCCGAGCGTTTACGTTTGGCTGTATGGCAGCGACGAATCCCCCACCGCGCAGGCCGAGCAGGCTTACCTGAAGGTGCTGGAAGAAGAGCATTGGCCGAACCCGACGATTTCGTCCGCCGCGGACCGGACCACTACGGTGGGCAGGACCGGCGTGAAGATGACGGGGCCATACGAATACGTCCTGCCGAATTATTGGCTGCTCGATACGAACCGCGGCGGCGCATTCGGGTACAACACCGAGACCAGCCCCGGGCCGGCCGTGCCGGTGCTCGAGAGCATCGAGGATATGCTGCCGAAGGAACACTGGTGGCCCATCGACGACTGGTGGAATTTTCACGCCGGGCTCGCCAGCTATGCGAACCTCAACGTCTTTACGGCGGCGCTCGAAGCGCGGTACGGCAAGGCTAAGGATCTGAAGGATTTCGTCGCGAAAAGCCAGTTGATGACTTACGAAGGCGAGCGCGCCATGTTCGAGGCGTTCGGCAGGAACAAATATACTTCCACCGGCGTGATTCAGTGGATGTTGAACAATGCCTGGCCGTCCACCATCTGGCACCTCTACGACTGGTACCTGCGGCCCGGCGGCGGCTATTTCGGAAGCAAGCTCGCGAACGAGAGGCTGCATGCGCAGTATTCCTACGACGACCGGTCGGTGGCGGTGGTGAACTCGTATTACAAGGCTTTCGCCGGGTGCAAGGTGACGGCGAAGGTCTATAACCTGGACCTGAACGAGAAATTCTCAGAGACGGCGCCTGTGGAAATCGGAGAGGACAGTTCGACCAGGGTGTTCGTCATTCCCCAGATCGAAGGGTTATCGAAAACCTATTTTGTGAAGCTGACGCTGCAGGATGCCGCGGGCAAGGTTGTAAGCTCGAATTTCTATTGGCTCTCCACTCAGCCGGACGTGTCCAATTTCGCGCGCGGAAACGGCCGCTACACGCCGGCTTTGCAATTTGCGGACTATACGGCCTTGCAGAACCTGCCGCCGGCGAAGGTGACCGCCGCGCTCCACACGGGGGTGAAAGGGGCCGACCGGGTGGACCGCATTACCGTGCGGAATACTTCGTCCAACCTCGCCTTTTTCATACACTTGACCATACGGAAGGGCCAGGGCGGCGGAGACGTGAAGCCCATATTCTGGGAAGACAATTACATCTCGCTAATGCCCGGCGAGAAGCGCGAAATCGCGGCCAGGTATGGGGCTAAGCTGCTTGGCGGAGCGCAGCCAGTCATCCGAGTAGAGGGGATCAATCTGCCGGATTCCACCACACCGTAGTGGTTTGCCTGCCGACCTGGGACCGCGGATGGGTCCGGGCAGGGGAATTTCACCCAGGATGCGTGGCCCTTTCACCCAACAAGAGGCGGTGTGGGGAAATCAGATGGGCCGGTGGGTTTTCCGACACGCTGATAATAAAAGAGTTCAGCACCCGATTCCGCAGGGGGGACTTTGGCGGGGCGTGTGCTCTGGAAGTTTGGCCCGATAAGCTTGTGCGCGGTGGGGTTGCTTCCCGACCGTCCATTTTTAATCGATAGGTTTTCTAAAGGATTGGAGATTTAGAGTATGCGGATTCCTTCTTCGGTTTTCGCGGTACGCCGTTACGCCCTGGTGCTTCTGGTGGCGGCTGTGTCGGCTTTTATGCTGAGCGGACAAGACAAGGTCGCACGGGGCCTTCAGAGTAGGTTCGACGCTCACGACTTGGCCGCCTACGCGACCCAGGCTACGATTGAATATGTCAATCCCGGCTTGGTTTTTAGCGTCGTCTCGGCGAACATCTCGAGCGCCGGCGTCATCAGCGTCAACTACAAGGTGACAGACCCCACCGGACTGCCTTTGGATACGGCGGGCATTCAGACCCCCGGCGCCATCTCGCTTAGCTTTTTGGCGGCGTATGTCCCCAAAGGTTCGCCCTCCTATGTGAACCCCGAATTCACGTCTTATATTACTCGCGTGACCGCGGCGGTCACGGGGAGCGCCACGGGGATTCAGGCCACGTCGGACTCGGGTGGAACCACCACAACCACCGCGGTTGGCCAGTATACCTACACGTTCAAGACCCAGGCGCCGTCGGGCTTCGACCCGACCGCTTCCACGCGTATCGGCATCTACGGTTCGCGGAATCTGACGACGTGGGATCTGGGCACCAACTACGCCTCCGTGACGTATGATTTTGTGCCGGCTGGCGGCACGCCGACGCCGCGAGACGTAGTCCGGACGCCGGACTGCAACACCTGCCACTACCAACTGGCATTCCATGGCGGGACGCGCCGCGGCGTGGATCTTTGCGTCATGTGCCACACGGCGCAGACCGTCGACCCCAACACGGGCAACACGCTCGAAATGTCGGTGATGGCTCACCAGATCCACATCGGTTCCTCATTCCCCACCATCGAGTCCACCACACCGTATACGATTGAAGGCCATGGAAACGTGCTCGAGAGCTGGGCGACGGTGGTAGATCCCGCCGACGTCCGCAATTGCGCCAAGACCTGCCACAATCCGAATAACGGCGCGGCTCAGACCAAGAGCTGGATGACGATGCCCAACCGCGCTGCTTGCGGCGGCTGCCACTCCAACATCAACTTCGTGACGGGCCTGAACCACGGCACTTCGCCTGGCGTTGGCCTGCCGGAACTGGACGACAGCCAGTGCGCCGGATGCCATATTCCGCAAGGCGAGCTGGATTTCGACGCTTCCGTCGTGGGCGCGCACGTGATCCCCGAATACTCGACTTCCGTTCCCGGCATCAACATCGTGCTGACAAAGGTGACGAATGGCGCCGCCGGGCAAAAACCGACGATAGCCTACACCTTGAAGAACAACGCGGGCGCCGCAATACCGCTGAGCTACCTCTCCGCAAATGGCGGCTCGTTGTCCTTCACCATGACGGGCCCGGCAGCTAACAACGGCGGTACCAGTTTCGGTACTGCCTCGGCGACCACCCCCGGGTACGTCACCGAGAGCGCCCTCACAACCTCGACCTGCGATGGCAGCGGCAACTGCCAGTACACCTTTACCAACGCCGTACCGTCCACCGCCACGGGCACGTACATGATCGGCGTCGAATGCCGGGCGAGCATTACCCTGCTGGCTGGCACCACGGAATCGACCTCCGCCAGCTACAGCGCCCACAATTCCGTCATCAGCTTCTCTGTGGATGGATCGCCCGTGACGCCGCGGCGCACGGTGGTTGCCGAGGCCAATTGCAACCATTGCCACGTCGACCTGGAGTTGCACGGCGCGCTGCGCAACGATGTGACCTATTGCCCGGTTTGCCACAACCCCAACAACACTGACTTCACCACGCGTCCGACGGCTACTGTCCCGGCCGACAAGGCTCTTCCGCCGCAAGCCATCAACTTCGCCCTGATGGTTCACAAGATCCATTCCGGCGTGAATATGGCTGCGTACAATGCGACCTACATCGTGGTTGGGCATGGAGGGAGCCATAACGACTTCTCCGGGACCCTGTATCCGGCCATGTCTCCGACCGGGTCGGTTTCGGACACTACCATTTGCGGCATGTGCCACGCTTCCGGCACGGAAAACAACGACCCCATCGGCCTGCTCCCGGTGGTCGATCCGCAAGGGCTGGAGAGCCCGACGCCGGCCACCACTTCGGCCTGCACGGCTTGCCACCTCGACACGGCTTCCTATGCGCACGCGGATTCCAACACCGATGCTAAGTTCGGTGAAGCTTGCAGCGTGTGCCATGGCGCATCCGGCGCGTTCAGCGCGTCCTCGGTTCACGCTGGCCTGTAATGGCTTTGCGCTAAAGTGAGGAGGAGGAACTCACGTGCATTGGCCATTGCCCAGCGGCAGCGTTTTGACCGTCCCGCGCTCCTTCCAGGCGCGCGGGGCGGTGGTTGTGGCAGCGGCCACACTGTTCACCGCTACTCTATGGGGCGCCCAGGATAAAGCGGGCGCCCCAACTCCAGCCCCCAAAGACAATAAGCCGGCGGAATACGTCGGCTCCGACGTCTGCCAGGGATGCCACGAAGACATCTTCACGGCCTTTCAGAAGAATCCCCACCACGAGGTGGAAACCAACAAAAAGTACAAGTACGACGGCAAGGCTTGCGAGTCGTGTCACGGTCCGGGAAGCAAACATGCCGAGTCGGCCGACGCGGCGGATATACGGAACCCGGCCAAGCTCAAGCCGTCGGACGCGGACCGCGACTGCCTGGTCTGCCATCTGAACAAGCCTACCCAAGTGGGACGCATCAACGGCAGCCATGCGAAGAACGAAGTCGCCTGCGTGGCATGCCACTCGGTACACAAGAATGGGCCGAATGGCCTGGTGGCGCGTAAGACGGCGGAAGTGAACCAGCTCTGCGCCGGGTGCCACAGCGATGTTTGGGCCAGCTTCCAGCAGCCATACCGGCACCGCCTGCCGGAAGGCGCCATGTCGTGCGTGGATTGCCACAATCCGCATGGCAGTTTCCTGGCGCATAATTTGCAGACCATGGATGCCAATGAGCCGGGCTGCTTCAAGTGCCACGGCGATTTGGCCGGTCCGTTCGCCTTCGAGCACGCTCCCGTGAAGCTCGACGGCTGCATGGCTTGCCACATGCCGCACGGTTCCGCGAACGTAAAGATGCTGACCCGCAATCAAGTGCGATTCGTGTGCCTGGAATGCCACTCGAATCTGCCAACACCCACGGCAGCGTCCAGTCCGACGATCGGCAGCATTCCGCCCGCGTTTCACAATTTGTTTGCTCCGCAGTTCCAAAACTGCACTGTCTGTCATCAGAAGGTGCACGGTTCCTACGTGGATCGGGGGCTGCTCCGATGAAAATCCTGATCGCTCTTTTAGCGCTGGCCCCGGCGTTCGCCCAGACCCTGGTAGACCAGGCGAAGCCGGCGGATTCGACCACCGATGCGGCCCAGGCGCCCGCGGCCGGCGACAACCCGGTCCCGGTAGCCGAACCGTGGATCACCGGCAGCATCGACTTCGGGTACCGCTTTAGGACGAACCTCAATGGGAGCTCGGCGGCGTACCAGAGCATTGTGGACCTGAGCGCCGGCCCACGGCTCCTCGGAGTCGATTTTACGATCGTGGACCCGAAGCATCGCCTGTTCGACTCGCTTAGCGTGCGCGGTTCCAATTGGGGGGGCGACCCCTACAACACGGCGCACGTGGACGCCAAGAAGAAGGGCATCTACGATTTCCGCTTCAATTACAGCAACATCCTTTATTACAACGCGCTGCCATCGTACGCCAATCCATTTGCGCCGGGCGGCTTCAACCAGCAGTGGTTCGACCAGTACCGCAAGAACATCAGCGCGGATTTGACCTTGCGGCCGAACAAGCGCATCGTGCCCTATTTTTCGTTCAGCCGGAACGCGGGATCGGGCACGGGCATCTCGAACTATGCGCAGGACGCGACCGATACCTTCCCCGTCGCGACCAGGCTCGTGGACAGCACCAATAACTACCGGGCCGGCGTGCGGTTCGAATTCAACCGGCTCCACATCACCCTGGAGCAGGGCGGCACAACCTTCGAGGACAACGACTCGGCCTACGACGCCACGCCGAACACTGGCGACAGCACCGGCGCGATCCTGGGGCAGACGCTGGTATTGAACAACCTGGTGCAGGCATACCGAATCCGGGCCCACAGCGTCTACTCGAAGGGGCTGCTGTCGGCAAGCCCGTTCTCGTGGCTCAATGTATTCGGACAGTTCCTGTACAGCGAGCCGAAGACCGATATCAATTACCAGGACGCGGCGACGGGGAACTTCGTGCTGTTGAACTCGCTGCTGTTCTACAACGGCCAGACGGATCTTGCGACCGGATCGGCCGTTGGACCGCACGTGTCCGGGACTGCCGGCGTAGAGGTCCGGCCGTTCCGGCGGCTCCGCATCACGGGAACCTGGAGCACTGACGGCTTCCACGAATTGGCCTATTCCAGCCTGGCCGCCGCGTTCCTGGCGCAGCCCTCCAGTGCGAGCGTCAATACGACGACCGTTCTGTCGCCTCTCTTGTGGGTGAACGACAGCCGCGGCGAGGCCATGTTGTTCTGGGACCCCCTGAAGATGCTCACGCTGCGGGGCGGTTATCGCTACGAATGGGGCAACGCCACGGTTCCGGCCAGCGAGCAAAGCCAGACCGGACTGGTCGAATCGGGCAAGCTGAGCCGGCAGGTGGCTTTGGCGGGGGTCAACTTCCACCCGGCTCCGAAATTCTATGCCAATGTGGACTACGAAGGCGCAACGACGGCGCGCGCCTATTTCACCACCAGCCTCTACAACTACACGCGGCTGCGCGCGCGGGCCCGCTATCAGGTGGCGCCGGCGCTCTCGTTGCAGGCGAACTTCGCGGTGCTCGACAACCAGGACCCGATTACCGGTTCGCAATACGATTTCCTCAGCCGCGACAATTCGCTCTCGGTGAACTGGACGCCCAAGGGCGGAAAGGTGTTCGGCCTGTTGGCGGAGTACGACCGCGCCACCATCTCGTCGTCCATCGATTACATCCTGCCGCAGTTCCTGAGCCCGGATGTTTCGACGTACCACGCCAATGCGCACATCGCCACCTCGGCCGTCCAGGTGAATATCCCGCCGGTTAAAGGCGTTGCCGCCAAGCTGACGCTGGGCGGTTCGCTGGCGATTGTTAACGGGACGGAAGCCTCGCGCTACTACGAACCGCTGGCACGGCTTTCCATTCCGGCCGGGAAGCACGTATACTGGAACACCGAGTGGCGTTGGTACGGGTATAGCGACCAGCTATTCCTTTACCAGGGCTTCCAGACGCACCTGTTTCAGACAGGCCTTAAACTGTCCAGATAGGAGACACCGATGTTCAAGCTTGGCGTGATGGCCGTTGCCCTGGTTGCCGGAAGCGTGTTTGCGGCAGGCATTCCATCCGGCGACGCGGCTCGTGGCGAGCAGTTGTTTCAAAGCCAGCAGTGCGTCGCGTGCCACAGTGTAAACGGCAAGGGCGGGACGGCGGCGCCCGACCTGGGCAAACGCCTCGACCGCGATTATACGCCCGCCGCCATGGCGAGCGTGATGTGGAATCACGCGCCGGATATGTGGTCGGCGATGCTGAAGCAGGGCATCGTACGCCCGGCGCTGACGCCGGAGCAGTCGGCCGACCTGTTTGCTTACTTCGTCTCGGCGCACTATTTCGAAAAACCGGGCGACGCGGCGCGCGGCAAGCGGGATTTCTCGGCCAGACATTGCGACGAGTGCCACGGCATCACCACTTCGAGTTTCGCCGGCGCGCCGCCAGTGGCCAAGTGGGATTCGCTGGCCGACCCCAGCCTGCTGGCCCAGCAGATGTGGAACCATGGGGGCCAGATGCGCCAGGCCTTCGCCCAGAAGAAGCTGGCGTGGTCGCAGCTTACGGGCCAGGAACTCTCCGACATGCTGGTGTATCTCCAGAACCTGCCGGAAACCAAGGGAGTCGCCCGGACTTTTCGGTTCGCCGCCACGGATTCGGGCGATGCTCTGTTCGCTTCGAAAGGCTGCGCCGGGTGTCATACCGGCGCCAACGCGCTGGAGGACAAGGTGCGCGGCCAGAGCCTCACGGATATCGCCGCGGATATGTGGAACCACGAGCCGGCCATGAAGACCCCGCCGGCGGCGCTCTCGCCGGATGAGATGCGCCGGATTCTCGGCTACGTTTGGGAGCGGCAGTACTTCGAGGGCAACGGCAATGCGGAGCGCGGCAAGAAGGTGTTCGCGGGCAAGAGTTGCGCCTCGTGCCATAACCAGCCGTCCAGCGGAGCGCCCAGTCTGGCCAAAGGCAAGGACGCCTATTCGGTGGTTTCGATGGTTTCCGCGCTGTGGCAGCACGGGCCGCGCATGCTCACCAGCATGCAGGAGAAGAAGGTCGCCTGGCCGCGTTTCGAAACCCAGCAGATGGCGGACCTGATCGCATATCTCAACTCGCTATAGTTTTCCTGTGCTAGACTTCTCTCCAAGGGTATGTCTAGCTTGGAGGGACGGCGCTGGCGGGAATTGCGGAATTGTCTGTGGCCGGTTGCCATTGTTCTCCTTCTGTTCCCGTATGCTTCCGGCTCGTTCCTGCTTGCCGAACGCGCGGGTCCCGGTTGTGGCATGCCTTGCTGCAAGGGGTCGAAGGTCTGCTCCTGCCGAAGGTTGGCCGGAAACACACGCCAGGACGGCCCGGGCTGGGTTTCCTCGTCAAAGTGCCCGGAAGCTTGCGGACAACTTCCCGCGGCCTTCAGGTCGGCGGGGAAGAGTCTGGTCGCGGCCGGAGTCGGGGTCGTGCCGCTCCTCCCCGCGCACCCTATGCGAATCGCGGCCGCCCCGACGCGCGGATACTCCGAGACTCGCTACGCTCTCTTTGAACGTCCCCCTCCTTACATCTAGACCCGCGGCCGTCTAACTCGTTTCCTGGTCCTTATGCCCGATACGGTAGGGGAGGCATTGCCTCGCCCTAAGTCCGAGTAAGGAGAGCTAACATGCCAAGCATTGCTACTAAGCGCGGCGTTTTGTGGTTGCTTGCCGCAGCCGTCACGATTGCCGCCATCTTTGGAAGAATACAAGGAGTCGTGCACGACCCGCAGCATCGGCCTATTGCCGGGGCGTCGGTAACGGTGCGGGCCGTAACTTCGGACTGGTCTCGAACCGTGCAAGCGGACGATAACGGCGAGTTTTCGTTCACCAGCGTACCGGTCGGCGACTACAGAATCACCGTCACTCAACCTGCATTCGAGACTTCCGTGCAGACCGTCACAGTCGCTTCCGGCTCTTCACCAGTTCTTCACTTTCAACTGGCCATCGCGGCCTTGAATCAGACTGCCGTAGTCGCCGGCCAGGCGGAAACGGTCAATATGGATTCGGTAACGCCCACCACACTGGTCGATCGCGAAGACATCGCCCAAACTCCCGGAGCCGATCGCACCAACAGTATGGCTATGATCGCCGACTACACTCCCGGCGCGTACGTGACTCACGACATGCTGCACATGCGCGGAGGCCATCAAGTGGATTGGCTGATTGACGGCGTGCCGATACCCAACACCAATATCGCCACCAATCTTGGCCCGCAGATCGATCCCAAGGACATTGATTACCTGGAAGTTCAGCGCGGCAGTTACGATGCCGAATACGGAGACCGCACCTACGGCGTCTTCAATATCGTGCCCCGAACCGGCTTCGAGCGCGACAATGAGGCGGAGATCGTCACCTCCTTCGGCAATTGGAACCAAACCAACGATCAAATCGATTTCGCGGGACATGCCCAGCGCTTCGCCTATTACGCGAGCCTCAGCGGCAATCGGAGCGACTACGGTTTGCAGCCCCCAATCGGACAAGTGATCCACGACGCGGAAAACGGTTATAGCGGATTCGCGTCCTTCATATTCAACGCCAGCCCATCGAACCAACTGAGGATGGTGGCCTCGCTGCGGCAGGACAATTATCAGATTCCCATCGACCCGAATCCCAATTCATCCGGGAATCAGGTGTATCCCAGTTACGGCCTTCACGACAGCGAACGCGAGCCCGATGGTTATGTCGCCGTCTCCTGGATTCACACATTCAATCCGAACCTGATGATGACGGTATCGCCCTTCTATCACTACAATGAGGCTAGCTATAGCCCTTCGCCGAACGACACGCCAGTGATCTCGACCGTGGACCAGACCGCCAACTATGCCGGCTTACAAGCGAGCCTGAAGGCTACCGTCTTGAAGAACAACGACGTTCAAGTGGGAGTGTATGGGTTCGCCCAGCATCAAAGTAACTTCTTTGACAACGTCTTTACGGGCTGCGGTACGAGTTGTCAGAACTTCGGGCCGTCTTCCGCCGCGGTAACCGGCGGCCTCGGTGAAGCGTTCCTCAGCGACCGGTTCAAGGCGACCTCGTGGTTGACTCTGATCGCCGGCTTGCGTTACTCGCATTTCGATTCCGGATCGGTGGGCGGAGGAAGTCAGCCGGCCGTCGTTGAGAACGCGACCGACCCGCGCCTTGGCATAGCCATCAGAGTCCCGCGCCTGAACTGGGTGTTTCACGGCTTTTACGGCCAGTTCTATCAGGCGCCTCCGCTCCTGACTGCTACCGGTCCACTGCTCGCGTTGGCCTCCAGCCAGACTTTGACGTTCGGCGCGCTGCGTGGAGAGCGCGATCGTGAATACCAGTATGGCGTCTCGATTCCCTTTGGCGGCTGGGTGCTGGAGGAAGATGCCTTTCAAACCCGCGCGGCGAATTGGCTGGACCATAGCAACATAGGCGAATCGAATATCTTCTGGCCGCTCACCTGGTCTTCCGCCTTGATTCAAGGGTGGGAGACAACGCTCCGGTCCCCGCGCATCTGGCGCCGTGCTCAGGTCCACGTGGCCTATTCGAATCAGATTGCAAAGGCCGCGGCGCCTTTCACGGGAGGTTTGATCTGCCCCGTTCCGGCGCCGGTTGGATGCGAGCCGCCCCCAGGACTGGCGCCCGTGGATCACGATCAGAGAAACACGTTGAACGTGGGCGCCGATTCGAGTCTTCCCTGGCATGCGTTCGCTTCGATGAATGCATATTACGGTTCGGGATTCACGAACGGATCGCCGGATGCCCAATATCCGGGGAGCTATCTGCCCCAGCACACTACCGTCGATATCTCACTGGGAAAGAGCTTTGGCGAGAGATACAGACTCTCACTTACCGCGCTGAATGTCGCGAATCGCCGCGTCTTACTCGATAACAGCCTGACCTTTGGAGGATTCCACTTTAACGACCCGCGGCAAGTCTATCTCGAATTCCGTTACCGATTTCATTACTGAGGGGCGCGCGGCTACGGGTTTTTGGGAATTGTGAGAACCTGGCTGGAACAGCCTTGCGCATCCATATGGAATCGCTTGGGTCCGGACAACATTTCCACGCGGTCGGGAAACCCGGGTGCGTAGCCCGAAAGCAGATAGTCGCCGGCTTCCAATCCGTCGAATAGAAACTTTCCGTCGGGATCGGATCGGGCGTAGCGCGCCCCGTCCGGAGACTTCAGTTCCACCGTAAGGCCGGGGGCTGGTTGGTCGATCTTGTCCGCGTCGTGTGGCTTGGCCGCATAGAGCGCGTCGAACGTGGTGAAGCCTTCCAGGCGCCCCGATGCCGCCTTGCGCTGCTTGTAGAAATAGAGGTATGCCAGGTCGGGGCCGGCGTCCGACAGCCTGCGCGTGCGCGTGCAGCGGTCGGTTTCTATCACGCTTGTGTCTTCGTCGCTGTCGGCGTAAACCAGGTACGTCTCGCCGATTTGGAAATCGTAACCGCAATCGCCAAAGGGCGTCCAAATGTCGAGCACCTGGTCTTTGTCGTCATCGTCGTCCTTGGCTTTCTGGGGGGCAGGTTTATCTTTGACTGAGGCCTTGCCCTTGGCTTTCTGATCGTCATCGTCGTCGCCGCTGCGGAAGACGGCTCCCGCGCCCACGTGGAATCGGACGCGCTTCTCATGGCCGAGCACGGCGTAAAAGAGATCCACCAGGGACTTTTGGGAATCGGCCTTGTCGAGACGGTCGCGCTGGTCGGCCTGCAAATCGGGGAAAGTCTGGCGGAAGACGTCCTTCAATCGAGCCAGGTTTTGCGGCGAGCGGTCGGCCAGGTATTGCTCATTGGCCTGGTTAAGTTGCTGAAGCTCCGGGCGCCGCGAAAGATTCCAGTCGCTCAGGAAGATCGGCGAAATCGATTCCACCGTGCCGATGAACACCACGTTACTGTAGGCCACCGCATTGCAAACCGGCGCGGTTAACGGGCAGTTGCAGGGGAAGGCCGGGCGACCCAGAAGAACCAGCGACCACAGCCAAGCGCGCCTCATCTGCTCCCATGCTATCACCGGCGCGCAGTGCCCGCCGGGCCGGCCGCCGATTCCCTAATCCGGAGATCCCGCCTGGCTCGTAATAAATATGGTGGCCCAAAGTGTCCTCTGCGGCTATAATTCTTGGAGCGGCGCAAGTTTCCGGTGACTGTATGTTTCCCCTGATCCTCGCGGTTGTGACAAAGGGCGACGGCGACCTCATGGGGCGCCTGCAGCGGCGCGATCCACAGGCCCTGGCGGAGCTGTACGACCGCTATGGTCAAGTGGTATTCCGGCTGATTCTGCGCATGGTGCGGGACAACGGCGTAGCCGAGGATTTGGTGCAGGAGACCTTCTTGCGCGTATGGAATCGCGTCGGCGGCTTCGATTCCGATCGCGGCGCCGTGGGCCCGTGGCTGCTCGCGGTGGCGCGCAACCGCGCCATCGATTACCTTCGCAGCCAGAGCCGCCGGGCGGAAAGCGCGATCGATCTCAACGAAACCGAGCATCCCGAGTTGTTTGCGGACCTTTCTACCGCCGCGCTTGATTTCGATCTCGTCCGGCAAGTCAAACGCGCGCTCGATCAGCTCGACTCTCAATCGCGCCAGGCCATCGAGCTGGCCTATTTCGAGGGAATGTCTCAAACCGAAATCGCCGAACGCATGGGCCAGCCCCTGGGCACCATCAAGACGTGGACGCGCCGGGCCATTCAGCAGATGCGCGCGGCATTGGGAGGCGCCGTACCCGCATGACTTGCGACGAATTGCGCCTCGATTATCTGCTCTATGCCTTGGGTGTCCTGGAGGATCCTGAGAGAAGTGAGGTGCGGGCCCACGTTGGGCGGGGCTGCGAAGCCTGCCTGGCTGGTTTGCGCGATGCGCGCGTGCTGGCGTTCGCCATGGGAAGCGCTGTTGTCGGCCCCAACCCGTCGCCTCAGTTGCGCAACCGGATTCTAGCGGCCGCCAATGGAATTTCCGAACGCCGTTGGAACTGGTTCACCGCATTGGTAGCCGCCGGCGCCACGGCGCTATTGGCCGCCGGTTTGATGTTCTACCAGGCCGGCAGTTCTCGCGCGGAACTGGCGGAAGCGCGGGTCGCGGCCCAGCGCAGCGGCGCGGAGGCTGCCGTCATGCGCCAGGCTCTGGAACTGATCCAGGCTCCCGAAACCCGCGAGGTTACCTTCGGCCAGGACCAGCCGGCGCCCCCGCGTGGACGAGTATTCTTCCGTACGTCGGACGTGCTGCTCATCGCTTCACGTCTGCCACCGCCGCCGCCCGGCAAGACATACGAAATGTGGATTATCAGCGGCGGAAAGCCGGCGCCCGCCGGTCTGTTTAGTTCCAGCCAGACGGGCAACGCCATCCACCTCTTCAGTCCGACTGCGCCTCCAACCCAGAGCGATGTCGTTGCCGTTACGCTCGAAGCCGCTGGCGGCGTTGCCGCGCCCACCTCCAAGCCCATTATTGTCGCCCCGCTGTAATTCTTGTCCGGCTCGAATCCGAATCTATCTCCGCCTCGTACTTAAGCCAGAAGCACGCTGCGCTGGGGAAGACAATCAATGATTGTGCGAAGCTGGTTGGATCGGTATCCTGACTGTTCGAAAACACACATCGCGGCAAGGTTGCTATTATTCCTTCCGATCCTCTGCGCCGCATCGGCGTGGTCTCAGGCCGCACTCTCCTCGGAGACTGACAAGCGGATTCAGGATCTCGAAGCCCGCGTGAAGGCAGCGCCAGGCGATTACGCCGGGTTTGACGCGTTGGGGTCCGCCTTCTTCCAGAAAGCCAGAGAAACCGGCGACATCGCTTACTACGACCTGGCCGAGCGGGCGCTTAACAGGGCGCTAGCTCTTGCGCCGCAAGACTTCCGAGCCGCCGACCCTCTGGTTCATATGGCTTCGGTGTATATGGGCGAACATCGCTTCACGGACGCCCTGGCCTTTGCCCAGCAGGCGATTGGCGCCGGGTCTGGAAATCTGGCGGCATTCGCCATCGAAGGCGACGCTTACACCGATATGGGCGATTACGAAGAGGCAGCTACGGCCTATAACGCCTTGCAGTCTCTCGGGCGGGCTGTCTCATCTCCCTTGACCCTGGCATATATGAGTGACAGCCGCAGGGCGTATCTGTGTTACCTGCACGGAGACTCCGCCGAAGCCATCCGGCTTATGAAGAGCGCCATCGCGGCCGCGCTTCAAATCAATATTCCCCGAGAAAACCTCGCGTGGCTCTACTTCGAGCTGGGCGAACGCTACTTTCAGGCAGGCGACCTGACAAACGCCGCATTGTCCTATCAGTCCGGCGTAACATCCGCCCCCAATCACTACCGCTCCCTGGCTGGTCTGGCGAAGGTTCGGGCCGCTCAAGGCAAGCTACAAGAGTCCATCGATCTCTACCGGCGTTCCGTCGCCATCGTTCCGTTTCCCGTGTATGTGGCTGAGTTGGGAGACGTCTATCAGAAGACGGGAAAGGTGCGCGAAGCTCAGCAACAGTACGACATGGTCGAATACATCGGGCATCTTGGCAAGCTCAATCAAGTGCTGGCCAATCGGGAATTGGCAATGTTCTATGCGGATCGTGGGATCAAGCTGCCGGAGGCCTTGGAGCTTGCGCGCAAGGAGCTTGAGATCCGTCACGATATCTACACCTGGGACGCCCTGGCGTGGGTTCTATACAGAAATGGCCGGTTCCATGAGGCGAGCGACGCGATAAGCAAAGCGCTTGGCCTGCACACCCAGGACTCGCTGATCCTGTATCATGCCGGCATGATCTATCACAGCCTGGCCGAGGACGCCGAGGCGCGGGACTTTCTGAGGTTTGCGTTAGAGAACAACCCGCATTTCGATCTTAATCAAGGCGAAGTGGCGAGCCGAATGTTAGAAGCGATCTCCCAGTCGCGGGAGCGGGACTTAAGGTCAAGCAATGCGCAACCATAAGAGCAATCGTGGCCCGCTGCGAACCGCATGGTCGCCGATTGGCCTGGTTCTGATCACCGCCGCTGCCTTCGCCCATCCCATGGGTAACTTCAGCGTCAACCATTATTCGAAAATCACAATCGGCGGGCGCTCGATTGAGATCCGGTATCTGATCGATATGGCCGAGATTCCCACTTTCCAGGAAACCCGGCAGTTCGGCATCTCTCCCACGGCTGACGATCCCGGCGCCTCAAAATACCTAGACAGAGAGCAGAGTCTTTTGAGGGCAGGCCTCTCGTTGGAGAGCGATGGCCGCGCGGTCAACCTGGATACAGTGTCCCGCCAAGTCGAATTTGCCGACGGCGCCGGCGGTCTGCCTACGATGAAACTCGGGTTTGTGTTTCGGGGCGAGCTCGACGTCCACGCCGGCGTTCACAGACTTTCCTATTCTGACAACAACTTTCCAGGCCGGGCGGGTTGGAAGGAAATCGTGGTGCAGGGAGACGGAGTTGCGATCCTGGATAGCTCCGTGCCCGGTGCCGATCGCAGTCAGGAACTTACCAACTATTCGAGCGACATCTCGAACAGCCCTCCCCAGCAGCTATCGGCTATAGTGGGCTACCGGGCATCCTCCCTTGAGGCGGAGACGCGCGAGTCAGTCGCCGCGGCGGGGAGTGCTTCAGTTCATCGGGCGGGCGTTCCCCGAAGACAGTCTCCAGACGCCGCTGGTGTTTCCGGCGCCAAGAGTGCGCAATCCTCGCCTGTGAGCGTCACACCAGCCGTCCGTCCGCTGTCCGTTTCGTCGGGACAGCGGAACACGCCGCGCAGCCGCTTTACCGAGCTGATCTCAACGCAAGGCGAGTTGAGCTTCTGGATGTTACTCTCGGCCGCTCTGATTGCCGCAGGTCTAGGCGCGCTTCATGCGCTGGAGCCGGGACACGGCAAGACCATTGTGGCCGCATACCTCGTAGGCTCGCACGGCACGGCCAGGCACGCGGTATTGTTGGGAATCGTCGTTACGGCCGCGCACACTGCGGGCGTGTACCTGTTAGGCGCCGCGACGCTCTACGCGTCACGATACATCGTTCCGGAACAACTCTACCCATGGCTCGGCGGGATCTCCGGTCTGAGCGTCGCCGGACTTGGCATGTTCATGTTCCTCAGGCACTGGACCGGCGAAACCGGAGAGCATTCACATACCCCGGGCGAGCGCCATTCGCACTGGCTTCTATCCATGTTCAAACAGCCTGTGTCCGACCGGATCCCGTCCGATTCGAACTTATCCGGCCGAGCCATGTCGTTGCGCGATCTCTGCCTGCTGGGCATTACGGGAGGAATCGTGCCGTGTCCGGCGGCCCTTGTGGTGCTCCTCAGTGCGTTCTCGCTTCACCGGATTGGCTTCGGGTTGTTCTTAATCACCGCGTTCAGTCTCGGGTTGGCGGCGGTCCTGGTGATTGTCGGTTTGACCATGGTCTATGCCAGGCGCGCCATGTCTTCTCGCGTCAGGGCCGGCAGCGCCGCGCTCCGCTATCTTCCCTATTTGTCGTCCGCGTTCATGATAGCGCTGGGATTGGGGATTACGGCCTCGGCTGTCGCGCCGCTTCACATTTGGCAAGGGCTTCGCTCCACTCGGGACATGGTTCCGTTTGTGAGCGTGATTCTTTTGGGAGTGTTTCTGGGGGTGCGCCACTCCACCGATGCCGACCACGTGGTTGCGGTCTCCACCATTGTGAGCCGCCAGGGATCTATCCGAGGCTCGGTGACGATTGGGCTGCTATGGGGACTGGGGCATACTCTCACCATCTTCTTTGTCGGATCCGCCATCATCGTCTTCGGCGTTGTGATTCCGCCCCGAATCGGGCTGAGCATGGAGTTTTGCGTAGCTCTAATGCTCATTCTTCTGGGCGCGCTGAATTTGACCGGCGTCATGCGTTGGATTACGGAGAGGCTGACTCCGCTAGACGGGATTCCCCCAAGCAGGCGCGAGGTGCTGGGCCGCACGGAGCGGTTCTTCGAGAGTACGGCCGGAAGGTTGGGCCTCTATCAGACCATACGGCCGCTCGTGGTCGGCGTGGTGCACGGTTTGGCGGGTTCGGCCGCGGTGGCTCTATTGGTTCTCTCCACTATCAAGAGTCCACTCTGGTCGACTGTTTACCTGCTTGTGTTTGGTTTCGGCGCCATGGTGGGAATGATGCTCATGACCGCGGCAATCTCCATACCTATGGTCTACACGGGCCGGAAAGCGTTTAAGCTCAATCGGCATTTGGCCGTGATTTCCGGCTGCGCCAGCGTGGCGTTCGGCATCTTTCTCGTCTATCACATCGGCTTTGTCGACGGGCTGTTTACTTCACAGGCGCATTGGATCCCGCAGTGAGCCTGCGGCGGTGGCCAAATCCGTTTGGCGCGGTGACAACGTAACTTAAATACGCGGGCTAGCCGGAATCTACGGCTATGCCAACGAAACCTACTAGAGGGGAGTTTCAATGAAGAAGCTGAAGTCAATCATGGCCCCCGCCATGTCGCTGCTCCTGCTAACGCCTCCGAGCGTGTTGGCATCGAGCCATCGCGAGGCGCCCATCACGGCATTGGACCGTAGCGCGGATGTTACCGACTGGTACGCCTTTGTCAGCTACGACAATCCCAACAACGTTACCTTCATCTTGAACGTTGACCCGCTCCTTGAGCCGGCCAACGGTCCCAACTACTTTCCTTTCGACCCCAACGTGCTTTACCAGATGCACGTTGACAACGACCAGGACGCGGAGGATGACATCACCTTTCAATTCCGCTTCACCACTCAGATCCGCCAGCCCAATCTGTTTACGGGGTTCGTTGGCGGTATTGCCGGGATCCCGCAGATCACATCGTTGAGCGGCGCCGGCTCCGAAGGACTGAGTCTAAGCCAGACTTACACAGTAACCATGGTCAAGAATGGACGCTCAACGTCGCTCGACGGCGGCCAAACGCTCTACGCGGTACCCTCCAACGTCGGTCCGGAGACCATGCCGAGTTACTCATCGCTTTTCAGCCAGGGCATTTATAGCCTGGCCGGCGGAGTCAAGGTCTGGGCCGGAACGGCGGACGACCCATTCTTTATCGACCTGGGCGGCGCCCTTGACTCATTGAACTTCCGCAGCGGAGTCGGCCCGGTGTTGTCGCCCTCGATCGACGCGGACAATACCCATAATTACGCTCCCGACGCCGTGGGCGGCTACAACGTGAACTCCATTGTGCTGGAAGTCCCCATCTCCATGCTCACTGTGGACGGTAAGATGCATCCGGCCACTGACAAGCAGGCTGTCATCGGGACTTATGGGAGCACGTCGCGCCAACAGATTACGGTTCTGGGACTGCCCGGGCCCTTTTCTGCGTTCCCGGCCTTGCCATTCCTGCCGGGTTTGGACGGGTATCAGCAAGTGAACCGCGAGGGCAATCCCTTGATCAACGAGGTGGTCATTGGCACCGGTTTCAAGGATACCTTCAGCATGGACACTCCGAACCACGACTCGCAGTTTTCGAACTTCGTTCTCAACCCGGTACTGGCTTCGGTGTTCGGCTCATTGGGCGTTCCCGTTCCCCCGACGCCGCGCAACGACTTACTGCTGCTGGTGCAGTACGAGGCTCCCATCTGCCCCGGCTGCGGACCCAAAGACATGGGACCCATAGCCGACCTCCTGCGCCTGAACACCGGCATTCCCCCGACGGCGGTCGGCAGTCAGAAACGGCTTGGGTTCCTCGCCGGTGACACCGCCGGCTTCCCCAATGGGCGGAGGCCCGTCGATGACGTGTTTGACATAGCCGCTCGAGCCGTTGCCGGTATCCTGGTGAACTCCACCACTTACGGAACGCCGCTCGGAGATGGCGTGCAAACCAAGACCGAAGGCTTCAACAACTCGTTCCCTTACGTGATGCCGGCCAACAATGGACGCGACAGCGCGCATACTGGACCCGGGCAGGCAGGCTGCACCGGGCAACCCGGCGGCATCTGCCCTGTGAAGTAGCGTACGCTTGTGGCCGCCGCGTTGAAAACGGCGGCCACAGTTTTCCTTCCACGTGAGGAATGCCATGATTAGAACGATTCCAGCGTTGTGCATGATGGTCGTTGCGTCCGCCGCTCAAAGTGTATCCGGCGCGGGGCCTGCGGATCTCTCACCCGCGGCTCGGGGCATCGCGGAAGCCGCCAAAGCGATCGCTGACAATCCGGCGCAATCTGCCGGATACAACCTTCTTGCCGCGGCGCTGGTTCGCCGCGCGCAGGAGACCTCCGATGTTGCCTTTTACGGGCAAGCCGGTGACGCGGTGAAGAAGTCACTGGCGATAGCGCCGGATAACTTCGACGCCGCGAAGATACAGGTGTCGATCCTGCTAGGTCAACATGAGTATCGTGCCGCGTTGGAAGCTGCCGGGACGCTGCACAAGAGAGTCGCCGACGATGTCATGGTCCACGGCTTTCTGGCCGACGCCGATGTAGAGCTTGGGAATTACAAGGATGCGGTAATTGAGGCGCAGTGGATGCTCAATCTTCGCCCCGGCAATCTGCCGGCGCTGACTCGGGCCGCGCATCTGCGCGAGCTATTCGGACAGACGGAGGGCGCCTATGAACTGCTGGACATGGCGTACCAATCGACGCCCCCGGCCGCGGCCGGAGAACGCGCGTCGATCCTGACCGATATGGGCCATCTTCGGCTGGCGTCCGGCGACGCCGGCGCGGCCGAGACTCTCATCGAGCGGGCGTTGAGTGCTTTTCCAGGGTATCCCTCCGCGCTGGCGAACCTCGCTCAGATTCGCATCGCGCAGAAACGATACGCGGACGCCGTGGAGCTGCTGCAACAATTCTATCGAAGGGTACCCCGCGCCGCGAATCTCTATTGCCTTGCCGAAGCGCTCGGGCTCGCGGGACGTGAAGGGGAGGCCCGGCGGGCATTTGACGGCTTTGAAGCCCAATCGCTCAAGGAATCGAGCGCAAGAGACAACTCCAATCGCGAACTCGTGTTTTACTATGCCGACCATGCGCAACGGCCGGCCGAAGCTCTGAAAGTGGCCCGACAGGAATACGCGTGGCGTCATGACATTTACACGCTCGACGCTTATGCCTGGGCGCTGCACGTCAACGGCCGGGATGCGGATGCACGCAAGCAGATGGAAGCCGCCCTGGCAACCGGCGCGCGTGACGCAAGACTGCTTCACCATGCCGGGGAGATCGCGTTGGCGGCCGGAGACCGTGCGGCCGCGGCGCGTTACCTGGAAGAGTCTGCCGGGCTGAACACCGTGGATTCGGAGCCGGCGCGGATCGCGTTGGCCGCCCTGTCCCAGGCGGCGTCCAAGTAGTATTACGAAACAACGCATCGTGCTACCATCGAACCGAAGCCCGCATTATGACGACACGGAATTGGAAATCGACTGCGCTCGTTGCGCTTGTCCTCCTTTCCGCGTCGTGCGTCCCGGCCTTCGCCGCGGGCAACCTCCGCGGCCAACTCAAAGATCCTCAAGGAAGGCCGGTTGCCGATGCCAAGGTAAGCCTGTTGCATACGCCCGATTCCCGCATTCAGGAAACCCGTACCAGCTCGGACGGGGGGTTTGGCTTCGAGGAATTGCCCGAAGGCGCCTACAAGGTGGTCGCATCGGCTTCCGGTTTTGTCGATGCCAGCCAGTCGGTCGAGATCGGCGGCGGCGGAACGCTCACGCTAGACTTGCAGTTTAGCCGCCTCGGTCCTGTCTCTGAGTCCGTTACAGTCACTGCGGACGTGAAGCAGGTCGATGTCCTGTCACCGGACCCCGCCGAGAAGGTGTTCGTCAGCGAGGACCTGCTGGATGCCAATCCCGGGCGTCCAGGCGCTCCGGTTTCGATTCCCGGCTACCCGATTGAGACGGCGTCGAGCGGGATCAAGGCGCCGCAGTATTTTGCGCCGGGCGTAGCGGGCGACCACGGCGAGCCTATTGCGCAGTATGTCCAAGTTGGTTCCTATCTCTTGCCCAATAACCTGTCGGCAAACGCGCACGGCAATGGCTACTCCGATCCGAACATCTATATTGCGAATGCGATCGAGAACGTTCAGGTGGATGGCGGCGCTTTCAACGTGCGCGAGGGCAACCACGCGCTGAACCTTGCTTCCATCTATGGGCTGCGCTCCTATCTCGATCCGTTCTTCACCGTTCAAGGCGACGAACGGGATATTACGGGCACTGCGGGGATGAGTCCTTCGAAAGATTCGTGGATCGCGATGGAGGGATCTTATGGCAATGGATTCCTGGACCGGCTGGAGCACCGCAAGCAGATCAAGATCAATGGCGGGCGAGTCTTCCGCACGGGAAATCACACGCTGACGTTGTTCGGAATCGGGTACTACGGCTTCTCTTATGTGGCCGGACTGCGCCCCCTCTATGGCTTCAATTCCGTCGATGCCGCCAACGGCTGGAAGCAGTACCCGGATACGATTGACCCGAGGCAAAAGGACCAGACCCACACCGCGCTGATCGCGTTGAACGATGTGTGGAACCTGGGCAACGGCCAGGAGCTTCAACTCTCCGGGTTCTTCCGCACTTACAACCTCTCTCTCTTCTCCGACTTTGGTCTCGGGCTGATCCGGCAGAGCGAGTTCCGCACCGTAGCCGGCGGCAGCGCGGCTTATAAGAAGAAACTCTCGAAGAACTTTACCCTGCTGGCCGGGACGGACTACCAGCGCGAAGCGCCGCGTCGCGACGACTTGGACCATTACAACTTCTACAATCCCGCCGATCCCAGTTACTACGGACCCTTCGTCAAGGTGGACGGAAACAACGTCACCATCGCTCCGGTATCGCCCTACATCGCCGGGGAGGGTGAGCTGAGTAAGTATGTGCGCTACTACCTGGGCTGGAGACGCGATGAGATTAGCATCGGCAACCAGGATCTGGTGACTCCCGCGAATTCCTGGAACAAGCTGGTAGGTCTGAATTCGCCGAAGGCGACAGTCACGTTCTTTCCGAAGCAATCCTGGTACGTTCCTGAATTGGCGCTGAGCTTCGGGAAGTCGTTCTTCACGGAAGATCCCAGAACGGGATCGGCCATTGGACAGCCGACCGCAAGCGGAACCCCGGCGACCGTCGATCCGGTGGAGACCGCGCGCTCGTATCAGTTGGTCGCGGGCAAGAGTTTCCACAAGACGGACCTGAAGCTGACCTTAGGGCACGAAACGCAAAGCGCCGAGTACGGCAAGATCGATCCTGACACCGGGTTGCAGTTCGACCTTGGACCGGGCCGCATTCGCTATATGGCGGCTACGCTGCGCCAGGGCTTCAGCTTTGGATCGCTGCAAGCAACCTTTGAACAGGCCGATGCGCGCGATCTGGACACCGGACAAGTGACGCCGGAGGCGCCCAGGTCGATCGGCGATCTTTCCTGGACATATCAAAAGCTGCCCTTCCATTTGTTGGCGAAAGGCGAGTTCGAGTACGTGGGCAGGAAAGTGGTTGGGAACGGATGCGATGAGAGCGACCCCAACGACCTGACTTCATACTGTCTCGGCGTGCCGAACAAGGAGTTCCGGCTGGCAGTGATGCGGCCATTTCTCGAGGGCAAGATCAACGTTGGCGTGAACATGATGATTGCCGCCGGATACACGGGGCAGACCACCGAGAATTTCGCCGCCAACTTTGCGCCGGGGCAAGTGGGACTTGTCAATGGGGCGGTTCCCGAGAATCCGGTTGCGGAGGTAGTCGGAGTGCGCATCCCGTCGTACGCAAGCGTCAAGTTTACTTACAAGTTTGGCCGATAGATCGATCTGGTGGCCAAACGGGCGTACAATCAAGACACCCCCGTGCGCAACCGTTGGCGGCAGTTTCGAAGCTTTTTCACACGCCGTGTTCGTTACAAGGTCACGCGCGGCGGACTGCTGTTCGTGTTTGCCATCTTGCTGATCGGCCTCGCCGCGGCCGCATCGGCTAATAATCTGCTCTTCCTGATCGTGGCCGCCATGCTCGCCACGCTGATTGTCTCGGGTTTCGTGAGCCGCATGTGCCTGGCCGGACTCGAACTCGATTTCCTGGTTCCCGAACACATTCCCGCCGGCCGCCACGTCCCCGCCAAGCTCTTTGTGCGCAATCAGAAGTGGCTGATGCCGTCTTTCTCCATTCGCGTGGAAGCCATTCACAACCCGGACAGCCCAGTTCTCAAATCCGGAGTCTATTTTCCGCTGATCGCCAGCCGCGCCACGCTGCAAGAGACCGTCGAGGTCCGCTTCCCCAGGCGTGGCGCCTATCGCCAGAACGGCTTCGCTTTCTCCACCTCATTTCCTTTCGGGTTCCTGGAAAAATCCGCGCAAGTCACGCTGCGCCGCGAGACCCTGGTCTATCCATCCCTTGACCCGCATCCCGGCTTCGAGGATCTCCTGTTCGGGATCGATGGCGAGATTGAAACTCATTACCGCGGCTTGGGTAGGGACTTCTATCGTATCCGGCCCTACGAAGTCCTGGAGAGCGCCCATCACATCGATTGGAAAGCCTCCGCCCACGTAGGCGCCGTTCAAGTCCGCGAATTCGCGCGCGAGCAGGAGGCGACCGTCGAAATGTTTCTCGACCGCGACATCCCGTTTACGCTCGACGCCTGGTTCGAGCGCGCGGTCGATTGCTGCGCGTTTCTCGCGTGGCGCCTCTCCGGGCGCGGCGTCTCCGTTCACTTCCGCTCGCAGGGCTTCGACTTCCGGCAGCCCGAAGACGGCGATATCTACGCGATTCTGAAGTACCTGGCCCTGGTCTATCCCCTCCGGTCGCAAGCCACCGCGCCGCCGCTTGAGGATAGCAGCTACAAAATCGTCGTTACCCCGTCTCCGCGCCGCTTCACGGATGCCGGCTGGATGGGCGCGCGCATCCTGTCTCCCGATATGCTTCCGCTTTCCGATAACCGCTAATTGCGCCGGGTTGCGAACCCAAGGCCTGCCTCGCCGGGCGCGCTGATGCACGTCCCGAAGCGTAGTCTCATAGCCGGCGCCGGTCGCCATGCAGCTCGTAGGTGAGGATGGCGGTGGCGCCACGCGGCGGGCGCGCAGTTCGCTATCCTGAAGGCGTGATTACCAGACGCGGTTTCCTATCGGCGCTGCCTGTTTCGGCGGCTTTAGCGGCTGGGGGCGACGTTGCTCCTCCCGCCCCTTTCGGAGCAATCCCATCGGAACGCCAGCTCAAGTGGCACCGGCTCGAAACCACCGCTTTCCTCCACTTCGGCGTTAACACGTTCACGGGCCAGGAATGGGGCAATGGAAACGAGGATGAGAACCTGTTCCAGCCCACCGCGTTCGATCCCGACGCCATCGTCGCGGCGCTGGTCGACGCCGGAATGGGCGGCGTGATCCTCACCTGCAAGCACCATGATGGATTCTGCCTATGGCCCACCGCCGCCACCGAGCATTCCATCCGCAAGAGCTCCTGGCAATCCGGCAAGGGCGACGTGGTCCGGGACATCGCCGCCGCCGCCAAGCGCCACGGCTTGGGATTCGGCGTCTATCTCTCTCCCTGGGACCGCAACAACGCGCAGTACGGCAAGCCCGGCTACATCGCCATCTACCGGCAGCAGCTCACCGAACTGCTCACCAATTACGGGCCGATTTTCGAGGTTTGGCACGACGGCGCCAATGGCGGCACCGGCTACTACGGCGGGGCCAACGAACGGCGTACCATCGACAAGCACACCTACTACGATTGGCCTGGAACCTGGAACCTGATCCGCTCGCTGCAGCCCGACGCCGTCGTTTTCAGCGACGTGGGTCCCGACATTCGCTGGGTGGGCAACGAACAAGGCATCGCGGGCGACCCCTGTTGGGCGGCTTACGATCCGGTGGGCGCGGATGGCGGTCCGGCATCGCCCGGCGACGTCCGCCAGCGCGACTCTCCGGGCGGGACCCGCGAGGGATCGAAATGGATGCCCGCCGAATGCGACGTCTCCATCCGGCCGGGGTGGTTCTGGCGCGAAACCGAGAATGCCAGGGTCAAGACGCTGGCGCAGTTGACCGCGCTGTACTACCAGTCGGAAGGCCGTGGCGCGAACTTCCTGCTGAACGTGCCGCCGACTCGCGCCGGCGTGCTCGGAGAGCCGGATGTCGCCTCGTTGAAGGCCTTCGGAGAGTACCGTCGCGCCACCTTCTCGAAGAATCTGGCGGCGGGAGCCAAAGCCATCGCCTCCAACACGCGCGGCAACCGCCGCATGTACGGCCCGGCGAACCTGGTGGATGGCCAGGAGGATACCGTCTGGGCCACCGACGACGGGGTCAATACGCCGCAGGTCACCTTCGATCTCGCCCATCGGGTCACCTTCAGCGTGATCCGCCTCCGCGAAGCCATCCGCTTCGGCCAGCGCATCGACGCCGTGGAGGTGGACCGTTGGGATAAAGGAGAGTGGCAGGCGGTGGCTTCCGCCACCAGCATCGGACCTCGCCGCATGATCCGTCTGACCCAACCAGTCACCGCCTCGCGTCTGAGGCTGCGCGTGACCAACGCGTTGGCCAGCCCGGTCTTGACCGAGTTCGGCGTCTTCGCCGAGCCGGCCTAACCTAAGTAGCGCCGGCGGCCCGCTTCAGGAACGTGCCTAGCTCCAGTTCCCGGTACGCCTCGCGGAGTTGCTCCTGCGTGTTCATCACGATCGGACCATACCACGCCACCGGCTCCTGGAGCGGCTGTCCCGAGCACAGCAGGAACCGGATTCCCTGCTCCCCGGCCTGCACCGTGACTTCGTCGCCGCGGTCGAAGAGCACCAGCGAACGGTTGTCCGCTTCGGTGGAAAGCGTCGTGTCTGCCCATCCCACTCCTTCGGTTGGCACGGCGAGGGGTCCGGAGGCGTTGCAAAACTTGCCGCTTCCCGCGAACACGTAGGCGAAAGCGTGGCGCGTGGTTTCTACGGGCAAAGTCTTCCTGCGGCCGGGAGGCACCGACACGTCCAGGTACATCGGGTCGGCGGCGATGCCGTCCACCGGGCCGGCGATTCCCCAGAAGTGTCCGCAGACGACGCGCACATGGACTCCGTCGTCATCCGTGATCTGCGGGATGTCGGCGGCCTTCACCTCCTGGTAGCGCGGCGGCGTCATCTTGAGCGCGGCGGGAAGGTTGGCCCACAACTGGAACCCGTGCATTTCGCCCGCCGCGTTACCCTTGGGCATCTCCTGGTGGACAATCCCGCTCCCCGCCGTCATCCACTGGACGTCGCCGGCGGCAATGGCGCCGCGGTTGCCCATGCTGTCGCCGTGCTCCACGGTTCCGGCGAGTACATAGGTGACGGTTTCGATTCCGCGGTGCGGGTGCCACGGGAAGCCCGCCAGGTAGTCCTCGGGCACGTCGTTGCGGAAATCGTCGAGCAGCAGAAACGGGTCGAAATCGTGCGTATTACCGAAGCCGAACGCGCGCCGCAGGTGTACGCCCGCGCCTTCCAGAGTCGGCTTGGATTTGATGAGCCGCTTAACCGGCCGAAGAGACATAAATTCCCCCCTGCCAAATTATATGACGGATGGGGCGCTACACGATTTCCGCGACGCTCGCCAGCCTGGCGCCGCCGGCTTGCATTTCCGCCATCGCCCGCGCGGAATCTTCGGCCTTGAGCGTTTCCACGGCGTCGGTCACCACGGTCACCGGTTTGCCGGTTTGCAGCAGGCCGCGCACCGCTGCCAGCACGCAGATCTCGGTCACCACGCCGTAGACCACGTAGCTCGCGGCGTTCAGGCGCTCGATCAGGCGGCCTATGTTGCGGCACTGAAACACGTCCACGGTCTGCTTCTCCAGGACAATCTGGCGCGCGCCGTCAAGGTTAAGCTCGCATTCGCGATTGGGGATACTCACACGGCAGTCGAGCAAGGTGGCTTCGGGCTTGCGCTGTCCGAGCGTGCCTGCGACGCAGTGCGGCGGCCACGCGGCGAACTCCGGATCGTCCTCGGTATGCGCGTCGGTGGTGGAGACCACGGGAAAGCCGTTCGCGGCGGCGAAGCGGTTGAGGCGCGCAATGGCGGGCACAATGCGCTCGGCCTTCGGAACGTAGAGCGCACCGGCGGGACAAAGGAAATCGAGCTGCGTGTCGATATCGAAGAAGACGGTTCTCATGCCAGCAGGTTGCGGCGGGTCTGCTCGATCAGCGCTTTCAATTCGCGGCTGTAGATCACCGGCCAGGGATCCGCCACCTCCAATTCTCGCAAAGCAGGCGTAAGCTTGGCGATGGATTCGGCCGCGCGCTGCCGCGCTTGTTCGAGCGAGGGCAGCGGCTCAACCAACTTGCCGCCCAGAATCACAGGGCGGAGCAGGGCCTCTCCCCGGCCGCATTCGCCCGAACGCGCCACCACGTCGCGAGCCACGTCGCGGAAAACCTGCTTGGCGCCGGGGAAGGAAACCTTGTCATCGCTGAACTTGGCGGTGAAGCGCTTGATGCCCTGAATGTCCAGCTCAACCATCTTGTAGGTGGCGGCCATCGCGGGAGCGTCGGCTGAGGTGGCCAGCTCGGTTCCCACCCCGAAGACGTCGATGGGGGCGCCGGCGCGCACCAGATCGCGGATGCTGAATTCGTTCAGGTCGCCGCTCGCCATGATCTTGGCATCCACCAGTCCGGCCTGGTCGAGGATGGCGCGGACCTGGCGCGAAAGCCCAAGGATGTCGCCGCTATCGAGCCGCACGCCCCACAGCGGCCGGCCGGTTTGCGCCGCCCGGCGCGCGCCTTCGAGCGTGTCGTAGGTATCGATGAGCTGGACGGTGGATTCGCCCAGCACGCGCTGGAGCTGGCGGAACGCTTCGGTCTCCCCCGCGAACGCCATCACCCAGGAGTGCGCCGCCGTGCCCATCACCGGAATGCCGTAGCGGAAACCGGCCAGCGTGTTGCTGGTCCCGGCGCAGCCGCCGATGTACGCGGCGCGCGCTCCGAGCACGCCCGCTTCCGGAGTGTGCGCGCGGCGCGTACCGAATTCCACCACCGCGGGGCCACAACTCGCCTCCACCAGGCGCGCCGCCTTGGAGGCGATCAGGGTGGGGAAGGTAACGGCGGAAAGCACGTAGGTTTCCGGAATCTGCGCTTCGACGATGGGCGCGCGGATGGTCAGGAGCGGCTCGCCCGCGAACAGGAGCGCGCCTTCGGGGACCGTGAAAAGATCGCCCGTGAAGCGCAGCCGCCGCAGGTAGTCGAAGAACGCCGGGGAAGCGTTGCGAAACTGCGCGAGGCCGCGCACGTACTCGACTTCCTCGGCGGTGAAACTGAGGTTGAGCAGGTAATCCACCACCTGGGGGATGCCGGCGGCGAGGACGTAATTGCGGTTGGCCGGGAGCCTGCGCAAGGCCACCTCGAAGGTGGCGACCTCTTCGGCTTTGCCGGCGTCGAAGAAGCCGGCCGCCATGGTGAGTTCGTAGAGGTCGGTGAGAAGACCGTTCATGGGGATCGGTGTCGGGTCGGGTTACCGCTCTCTTACGTTCGCGGCTCGGTCACGGTCATTTTTCGGCTCGATATGGAGCCGGGCCCGTCATGCCCGGCCCTACTTCTTCTTGGCCGGCTCCGGGGCGGCTTCTTTCACGTCCGCCGCGGCTTTTTGCAGGTCGTCCACGGCGGAGCCATCCAGTTCATAGATGCTGGGCTCGCCGCCGCGCGTCGCAAAATATTGGGCGCCTTGCTTGGCGATGCTCACCTTCTCGACGCGCTTGCCGTCGTTAGAGGTTACGGTGACTTCAAAAACCGGCGCGCCGCCGCCCTTATCGGAGAACTTGGTCGCGCTGAGGTCGCGCAGCTTGTCGATCAGAGTCTGGACCGTGGCGTTATCCATGGTCTTCGCGCCGTTCATCCACTTGTCAGCGGTCTTCGTGTATGTCGCGTTCTTCAGCTCGATCTTGTTGGGATCGTTGAAGCCGAAGTCGAAGAGCTTCTTGTTGCGATAATCGTCCAGGCCCTTGGCGAGCGCGTCTCCCACGTCGGGGGTGGTCTTCCAGGCTCCCTCCACCACGGAACTCTTGGCGAAATAATTCTTGTCCTTATCCTGGCGGATCTCAAGGGTCTGGCTGCCGGCGGCGTCGGTGACGGTCACGGTGTCCACCTTCGCGGCAGTGGCGAACTTCTTCACGGCATCCTCCGCCGTCTCGGTGTTATCGAACTTGGCGTCGTGCAGCTTATCCACCAGGCTCTGCACCGCGGAACTATCGGCGCGCAGCGGACGCGGCTTCACGATCTGCCACTCGTTCTGCCCGTTCTTGCCGAACTCAATGGTCTGACCCTTGACGTCAAGATCCACGCGGGTCAGCTTATCCGGATCGAAGGTGAGCAGGCGCTTGTCGCGCAGAGCGTCGGGCAGCTTATCGAGGTTGGTTTTGGCGAAACTGGCAATGGTGAACACGCGCGGATCGCCGGCCAGCTTGGCGTAATAGCCGCTGTTGTCGAGCGTGGCGTCGCCGACCAGCAGTTCCGACGTCTTGCCATCCTTCTTAGTGATGGTGACGTCGAGAGTGGGAATGTCCAGACCGTACGGATGAAGGTCGGTGGCCTTGGCTTCGACGGTCTTATCGGCGTTGAGGGACCCCAACGTGGAGACCATGCTCGCCACGGCGTCCTGGTCGGCCGCGAGCGGCTTGGGCTGGGTCATGCTCCACTTGTTGTCCTGTCTGGCCAGGTCGATGGTCTGGTCCGCTACGTTCTTAATGCGGATGTCCTGGAACTGGTCGTCCGGAATGGAGAGGATCTTGACGGCGGTATCGGGCGGCTTGGTGGCCGCCTGCTTCTTATTCGACCACCAGATCAACCCGCTGAGAACCGCCAACAGAACGACGGCGATGAGGAGACCCTTCGGCTTCATGGGCTATCTCCGCTTCCACCACGTGCCAAGGCCGAAACCGACCACGGCCAGCGGGAAGATCACCACGCTCAGCCAGAACAACATGCCGAGCCTCTGGGAAGTCAGGTTGAGCGGCTGGTCGGGGGTTTCCTTGGGACGAATGGAGATCAGGTTCTCGTTCGAACTGAGCCAATTGACGATGTTGCCGAACAAATCGGCGTTGGCGAGGCGCCGCGATCCCAGCAGACTGTTCTCCGCCCATTCGGAGGTGCCGGCCACGACGAAGCGTCCGGCAGGGGTCCCGTTGTAGGTTCCAGCGGCCACCAGGGTGAACGGCCCCTTCTTTCCCTTCTTCGGATCGATGGCGCCGCCCGCCCCGATTTCGGTGGCGGCGATGCTGTCCTCGGTGGTGCCGATTACCTTCTCCACGGACGTCTTGTCCCCGTTCTTGATGTCGAGCGAGCGCGACAGCGGGAATGCGGTGGGCAGGCCGGTCAGGGGTTGGGTAATAGCGTGCGAGGTATATTGCGCGATGAGCGGGACTTCCGGGCCCAGCCCGAAGAGTTGACCCAGGCCGCTGAGGTCGAGCACCAGATCCTTGTTCACGGTCACGCCCCAATCGGAGAGCACCTTGAGAAGGTCCGCGTTATCGGCGGGGGGCTGGCCGTGCCCGAGCTTCATGGTTTCGTCGAACATGAAGAGGGCGCGCCCGCCGCCTTCCACATAGGCTTTCAATCCAGTTACAACCGCGGGCGGGTAATCGGTCTGAGGTCCGCCCACCACCACCACGGTGCAGTCTTTGGGCACTTCGAAGGTGGCGGCAGGCGCCGCCTGCCCGACGTTCAGCGCTTTTCCGGCTTCGGGCGCCGTGCCCTTGGGCGTGATGGTGCGCGTCTTGTAGTTGTCGCGCTCCACGATCTGTTTGGCGGCGGAGTAGCCGCCCCCGGCGGTATCGTCGATGCTATGTTCGCCGCCGGCGGAAAGGAAGCAGACGTTGCGGTCGCCGGTGGTCTGGGCGCGGACCAGCGCGCCGGTGATCTCCTGCTCGGTGAGCGACTTGGCGCCTTCCTTCTTGTCTCCGATCGCCACGAGCACGGGTGAATCGCTGCGATAGCCGGCGGCCTTGGCCTGCTGCGGCTTGCGCGTGGGGTCGATGTACTCGGTGTGGAGCTTGGGCGAGAGGTCCGCATAGCGGTCGAGGGTGTCCTTGGCCGTCTGGAAGCTGCCGCTGTCACCGAAGTAGGTGAGCGTGGCATCGGTTTTCAGGGTCTTCACCAGCTTGATGGTCTGCTCGGACAGGCTGAATTGCTTATTGGCAGTGGCGTCGTAAGACTTGTCGTAGCGGTTGCCGAGGAAATTCACCGCGGCGAGGATCGCCAGAATGACGATGGTGTAAATGGCGGCGTATCCGGTGTACCTGGTTTGTCGGGATTTCATCCAATTGGCAGCCATGTTATGCCCTCCACCGCAGCGATTCCAAAGATCGCGCTGTCAGAAATAAAGACAAGAATGTCAGGGACAGGTAGAACAATACATCCTTGGTACTTAGCACGCCCTTTCCGAAATTCTCAAAGTGGGTCACGATCGAAAGATAACCGAGCACCTGCGAGGTGAGGGTGTTATCGAACGCTGTGAACCAGCTCAACAGCCACAACAGCAGGCATATAAAGAAAGTGGCAATGCCGGCGATGATTTGGTTCTTAGTCATGGTGGAGATCAGCGTGCCGATGGCCAGCAGGCATCCGCCCTGCAACAGCAGGCCGAGGTATCCGACCAGAACCGGTTTGAGATCTGGCTTGCCCCACGCGAATAGCAGCGCAATGTTGAGGATGGACATCAGCAGCACGCCGCCGTACAGCATCAGGGCGCCGAGCCACTTGCCGATGATGATCTCGGCGTCCTTCACCGGCGAAGTGAGCAATAGCTCGATGGTGCCGGTGCGCTTCTCTTCCGCGAAGACCCGCATGGTGATCATGGGGATCAGAAACAGCCCGATGGTGCCGGCGAAGCCCAGCAGCGGCCGGATAATGGAATCGTTCACGCTGACCGGGCCGCCGCCACCCTCCTGGGACTGGAGTAGGGTGAAGCGCACGAAATCGCGCGAGGCGTTGAAGAACACCCAGCCAAAAATCAGCCCGAAAATCGCCATTACGGCGTAGGCGATGGGGGACGCGAAATAGCTTCTGAGTTCTTTTCGGCAAATCAGGAGTACGTTCTTCATTGCGTCTTTTCTCCTTGCTTGGTTGCTGCGGCGCCCTTCTCGGCGGCGGTGAGCTGAAGGAAGATATCTTCCAGGCTAAGACCCACGGCGTGCAGCTCATTGAGTCCCCAGCCGGCTTTGACCACGGCCCGGGCCAATTCGGCCCGAATGCGGCTTCCTTTCAGGCTCTCCACTTCAAAGCGAAGGCGTCCGTCCTTGGAGTCCTTGAGAATCACGCGGCTGACGCCCGGCGCCTGCTCCAGGCACTGCTGCACCTGGGTGGGATCGGGATGGCCGTCGGCGGCTTCCACCTCGACCTGCACGGCTTCGGCGCCGCGCAGCCGGTTGGTGAGGTTGGCCACCGTATCGATAGCCACCAGCTTGCCTTGATTAATGATGATGACGTGGTCGCAGGTGTGCTCCACCTCCGAGAGGATGTGGGTGCTCAAGATGATGGTGTGCTCCCCGGCGAGAGAGCGGAGCAACTCGCGGATCTCGATGATCTGTTTCGGGTCGAGACCGGAGGTGGGCTCGTCGAGGATCAGAACGTCGGGATTGTGGATGATGGCCTGCGCCAGACCCACGCGCTGGCGGTAGCCCTTGGAAAGCTTGGAGATCAGCTTGTTCCGGACGTCGCCGATGGCGCAGCGGCCGGTCACCTCGTCGACGCGGCGGCCGATATCGGCGGAGGGAATGCCTTTCAGTCTGCCGACGAAGCGGAGGTATTCGGTCACCTCCATTTCGGGATAGAGCGGGGGTGTTTCGGGCAGGTACCCGATGCGGCGCTTGACCTCGATGGGGTGCTCGAGAACGTCGAAACCGGCCACCGACGCGGCTCCGGCCGTGGGCGGCAGGAAGCAGGTGAGGACGCGCATGGTGGTGGTCTTCCCGGCGCCGTTGGGGCCAAGAAAGCCCACGATTTGCCCCTTGGCCACCTCGAAGGATATGTTATCCACGGCGACGGTGCGAGCGTATCGCTTGGTTAGACCTTCAACTTTGATCATAGTGATTGAATGTCCCGGACAAGATAGACGTGAAAATATGCATTTTGGCGCAAGCAGGCAAGCGCAAGAAGCGCCGAAACGAAAACTTGTGCTGAATAAACATGATAAGGAGGGTGGGGAAGGGTTGTCAAACGGGGGGTGGGGGCAGGGAATGAGATTTGGGTTCGTTTGGCGTCCGGCGCAGGTTTGCGGAGTTGGGGGTCGGATTGGGTTCGTTTGGCGCGGCGTCGGGCGGGGCCGGGAGCCGGGGTTGGGGAACGAGGGTCGAGAGACCGGCGGCGGTACGGGTGGGATGGGCTTCGTTCGGCGCACAGCGCCGAGGGGCCAGGGACCGCGGCTCGGGCCGAGATTTGGGTTCGTTTGGTGCGCTGCGCCGAGGGGTTTAGTTTGTTCGGTTTGGTGTCGGATTGGGTTCGTTTGGCGAAGACGACGCAAGGTGGTGAGTATTGAGTGTTGGAGGTGAAATGGGTTCGTTTGGCGCGTACTAAGAGCGACCCGAAGAACGCAGGCGGGCCCACGGCGGGCCCCCCCCCGCGCCACCGACGGGTTCGTTCGGCGATCGGGGGAGATGGGGTTTCGGGAAATTGACACGCGGTTGTCCTTCCAATTTAAGAGTTAGCACGACGGGGGATTTGAAGCTGAAGCTCGGCCGATGCAAGTAATGGGAAGGAATGGAGTTACCGGTTGAAAATCGCTTGTGAATGAGAAACGGCGGCGCTACGCTTCGCCACAGGAGGGGATGAAAATGGGCCGCAGTCCAAGGCCCCTGTGGGGCGACCAGGCCAAGTAAGCTACACGTTTTCTATACGATAAGCTACGCCAATTTTCAAAGGACATTAGGGCGCATCGTTCGAGAGGCGATCGAGAAAGCCCGGAACTCGTCCCAACGCAAGGGATTCTCTCGCAAGTGAAGGCGATCGCGGACACTGACTTTCTGGTCGCGTTCGGGAACCGGAGCGATTACCGGAAATCGGCCAACTCCGTCGCGATCAGCGTGGCCGCCGGGAAGCGAACCCCTGATCCACCCTCCAGTGCGGTAACAGGCCAGCGGGAATGTGTTGCGGGGGCCAGACTCATGTTGCGGCCGGAAACAGCCGATTGATCCAGAATGTCCATGTACTGAAGCTCACATTGGCAGGCGTGACAATAGGCATCTCATTTGGTTATGGGGTAATCTAAATTACATTCGTCTCAGAGCCAGCCGAATTCAAGGCTAGGCACGACGACAGGAGCCTAAAAACATGAAACGGCGATCTCTTTTTTCTTTTGCGGGTGCCCTGTGCATTGCCGGTGTCCTGCCGGCCTCTGGCTTTGGCCAGTCGGCCAGCCCATTACCTAGGTTCGGCATCGAGGTCAATGCCGGAACGATGGGCGCCGGAATCCAGGCCGCCACGGCAGTCACACGCAAGTCCAACGTGCGCGTCGGATTCAACGACTTCAGCTACAGCGCCAGCACCACTAGCAGCAGCACCAACGTCACGTTCAATGGCACATTGAAGTTGGAATCGGCGGAAGTGCTTTATGACCAGTACCTTATCGGCGGCTTCCACATCAGTCCCGGCCTGGCGATGTATTACGGCAATCAGGCGACCGGGACCGCCTCGATACCCGCCGGCCAGACCGTCACGCTGAACAGCACCCAATACTACAGCTCGGCGGCTGTTCCCATTACCGGTACAGGGTCCTTCACGGCCGGCAAGTTGGCACCCGAGGTGATGTTCGGGTTTGGCAACCTGCTGCCTCGCAGCGCCCGCCATTTCACACTCAACTTCGACGCGGGCGTGGTCTTCGTGCGCTCGCCGCTGATCCAGTTGAATCTGGTCGGCGACGCCTGTACCGGCAGCGCCACGCTCGGCTGTTCGCCCATCGCCACTACGTCCTCAGTGGAAAGTAACCTCATGGCGGAACAGACCAAGCTCAACACCAACGCGGCCTCCTACTTGAAGTACTGGCCGGTGATCCGGCTGGGCTTCGGGTACAAGTTCTAATCCGCCGCGATGTTCCCCGCGGGCGCGGGCCCGAAAGACGGTATAGTGGGTTGCGATGGGGCGCATCCGCATTCTTCCCGACCAGGTTGCCAACAAGATCGCAGCCGGAGAGGTGGTGGAGCGGCCGGCGTCGGTGGTCAAGGAGCTTCTCGAAAACTCGCTGGACGCGGGCGCGACGGACCTGCGGATCGAAGTGGAAGCCGGCGGGCGGCGGCTGATCCGCATCGTGGACGATGGTTGCGGCATGTTGCGCGACGACGCCCTGCTGGCCTTCGAGCGGCACGCCACCAGCAAGCTGCGCGACGTAAAAGACCTGCTCTCGATCGCGACGCTGGGATTCCGCGGCGAAGCGCTGCCGTCGATCGCATCGGTCGCGCGCCTGCTGCTGGAAACGCGCTCGGCGGAAGAGACCACGGGGACGCGCATCGAGATCGCCGGCGGCAAGATGCTGCGGTGCGAAGAAGCGGCGTTGGGCGGCGGCACGGTCATCACGGTGCGCGACCTCTTTTATAATGTCCCGGCGCGGCGAAAGTTCCTGCGCACGGAGCCGACCGAGTTGGCGCACATCGCATCGCTGGCGACGCACTATAGCCTGGCGCATCCGGAGAAGACTTTTCGCCTTTCCAACGGCCCCACGGAACTGCTGAGCGTGACGCCGGTCGCCACAATGAAAGAACGCGTCTACCAGGTTTTTGGCGGCCAGGTACTGGACGAACTGGTGGAAATTGGCTTGCGGGAGAAGGAACTGTTCCTTCCGGCGGCCAGCGTGGCGCCCTCCCAGGCCATTTCGGACTACCGCGCGGAACCGGATGAGCCGCCCACGCGCACGTTCCGATTGACTGGCTTCTTCTCGCGGCCCCAGGTGCAGAAGGGCAACCGCAATTCGATTTTCATTTTTGTAAACGGACGGCTGATCCGCGACCGTCTGCTGCTGCACGCTCTCTCCTCCGCCTACCACAACCTGATGCCTGCTTCGGCGTATCCCTTCGCGCTGCTGTTTCTGGCTTGCGATGCGGAGGAGGTGGACGTGAATGTGCACCCCTCGAAGACTGAGGTGCGTTTCCGGCACAGCTCGTTCATCCACGATTTTGTGCGCGATACGATTCGGGAGCGGCTGATGGAGAGCCGGCCCGCGCCCACGTTTTCGGCCGCGCCGGCGCAACCCGTGGCGCAACCGGCTGTGCAAGCGGGGGCGGCGCTGCCGTATTCCGAGTTCAGCCAGATGATCGAGAATCAGGGGCCGGCGGCCAGCTTGGTGGACCCAGTAGGGGTCGGGGCTGCCCGACCCTCTTCCGCCGAACCCCCACTGCCTGAGTTCACGCTGCGCCCGGTGCGCGGCCCCGACCCGCGTTTGGATTTCACGGCGCCGCCGCTCGAGATTTCGCCGGGGCCGACGCCCTCCGGCAAGCTCTCCCGCCGGCTCGACATGCATGGCGAATTTCCGCCGGAAGCCATTCCGCCGCCGGAGATGTCGCTGTCGGTGCTATCGGACTTGCGCCCGCTGGGACAGATTCACGAGAGCTTCATCATCGCCGCCGGCCGCGACGGTTTATGGATTATCGATCAGCACGTGGCGCACGAGCGCATCCTGTTCGAGCAGGTAATGAAGCAGCGCGCGGCCGGCCGTGTGGAGATGCAGCGGCTGCTGATGCCCGTGATCCTGCAGCTCACGGCTGAGCAGCAGATCGACTACGCGCGCATCGCCGACGAGTTGCACGCCTCCGGCTTCGAAACCGAGCCGTTCGGCAACCGGACCATCGCGGTGAAGGCGGCGCCGGCGGCCGTGAGCGGAGCGGACCTGGAGCGAATTCTGTTCGAGATCCTGGAAATCGCCGACACCGAGTTGCGTGGCGCTTCGCTCGACGACCTGCGGCGGGGTATCAGCGCCTCCATCGCGTGCCGGGCGGCCATCAAGATCAACACCCGTCTGGACGCCGCCAAAATGGAATGGATGCTGCGCGCGCTGGCCGCCACGGATTGTCCCATGAGCTGCCCGCACGGCAGGCCCATTGCGCTGCATTACTCCACGCGGGAGATTTTGAAGGCGTTCCACCGGATATAGGGTGCGTCAGGCGCGCTTGCGCAATCGGTGCTGTTTAATGAGCAGCAGCACCTGTAGCCCGACGAGGACACCGAGCGCCGTGAAGTCCATTGCCGAAAGCGGTGGTTTCGGTAGCATTCGGCCCTGTTCATCGAAATAGATGACGTCTGGGCCGTGTCTCAGATACTCAATTGTCTTGTAGTCGAGAAGTAGCAGAAGCAGCAGAACCAGCCAAATCGCCATTCGTAGCAGCCTGCGTACCGGTGCAGTCATGCCCCGCGCCATTCGCCGAATTCCCGGAGCGTTTTCAGATGCCCTCCGATGGCTTCACGTATGTTCCGCTCCGTCTCAATCAAGCGTCTTCCCGGTTGTGATGCAGCCCGGCAGATCGGGAACGTAGGCGGCCCAATTACTCTCTGCTTGTTCGAAAATAACCGCGTACCGCACTGATCTTTATTATGCGCGATGGCGGCCAGTTGTCGCCTAACGGTCGCACCTTGACACCACCCCTCCCAATCCTGTAAAAATATAGTACAGGCGAACAAAAGGCGAAAATGAGCAACGCGGCGGGGCTCAAAAAACAGTTCGAATCTGTGCTGGGCGGCGAGGCGTTGGAGTGGCAGGCGCGCCCGGCGCCGGAGATGGTTCCGAGCGGGGTTCCGGAGGTGGATCGCGCTACCGGGGGGCTGCCGCGCGGCTGCTTGACGGAAATCTTTGGAGCGGCTTCATCGGGACGCACCAGCCTGCTGGTTGCCATCCTCGCCGAAGCCACGGCGCGAGAGGAAGTCTGCGCGCTGGTGGACGCCGAAGACGCCTTCGACCCGGCTTCCGCCGCGGCGGCAGGGGTGCGCTTCGACCGCCTGCTTTGGGTGCGTTGCGGCCATCGCGCGGAGTGGGCGCTCAAAGCGGCCGATCTGCTGATCCAGGGCGGCGGCTTCGGGCTGGTGGCGATGGACCTGGGCGATACGCCGGTCGAAATGGCGCGCCGCATCTCGCTGACCTCCTGGTTCCGCTTGCGCCGCGCGGTGGAGCATACGCCCACCGTGCTGCTGACGGTGGCGCGGCGGTCGAACGCCAAGACCTGCGCCTCTTTGATGCTGGAATGCGCGCGGGAAGGAGTCGAGTGGGGCGGACCGGGGCGCCCGCTTTCGCGGGCCCGTCTGCCTTCTTGCTCCGCTTTGCTGCGCGGCATGCGCGTACAGGTAGCGCGGCGGAAGCCGGGACGGGCGGCGGCGGCTACGTTTTATTGCACTGGGCGGGAGTAGTATGTTTGCCTGTCTCCATGGATCGGGCAACCTGACCGCGCTGGCGTTCGAATTCTCGCCGGTGGTGGAGCGGAGCGCGCCCGATACCGTTACGCTGGACGCTTCGGGTCTGGACCGCCTGTTCGGACTTCCCCAGGATGTGGCCGCCGCCATCGCGCGCCGGGCCGCGGAAACCGGCGTGAAGGCGAACCTCGCGCTGGCGTCCAATCCGGATGTGGCCATCTGCGCGGCGCGCGGGTTCACGGGAATCGGCATCGTCCCGTATGGCGACGAAGCCAAGTTTCTGGGCGATCTGCCGCTTGAGTTGCTGGGGCCCTCGCCCGAATTGCTGGAGACGCTGGAGCGCTGGGGCATCCGCCGGTTTCGGGAACTGGCCGCGTTGCCGCCGCTGGGCATCGCCGAACGGCTCGGGCCGGAAGGATTGCGTCTGCGCGAGCTGGCGCGCGGCGAGGCGGAGCGCAAACTCACGCCGCTTGAAGAACCGGCGCGCTTCGAAGACGCCATCGAATTGGAATATCCGGTAGACCTGCTGGAGCCGCTGGCGTTTCTGCTGGCGCGCCTGCTGAACGGCTTGTGTACGCGGCTGGCCACGCGGGCGCTGGCCACCGACGAACTGCGCCTGCGGTTGCAACTCGAAGGCCGCGCGGCGCACGAACGCAAGCTGCGGCTGCCCGTGCCGTCGCTCGATTCCAAAGCGTTCTTGAAATTGCTGCAACTCGATCTGGCCGCGCATCGGCCAGGGGCCCCCGTGGTCCACGTTTGGATGGGGATGAATCCGGTGAAGCCGCGCTTCGCGCAGAGCGGGCTGTTTATTCCCGCGGCGCCCGAGCCGGTGAAGCTGGAGCTGACGCTGGCGAGGATCAAGGCGATTGTCGGGGAAGATCGGGTAGGGTCGCCGGAGCTGCTCGATACGCACCGGCCGGATGCGTTTCGGATTTTAAACCGGGGACAGACGGGACGTTCCCCGTTAAACCAGGGGGGACAAGACCAGGGACAGACGGATCTGTCCACGCGGCGCAAAAAACACGCCTTGGGACAGATTCGTCTGTCCCTGGCGTTACGCGTCTTTCGGCCGCCCCGCGCGGCGCGCGTCGCCGTGACTTCCGGGCGGCCGGGATTCGTCGCGGCCAATGGGATTCGCGGCAAGGTGCTCGATCTGGCCGGTCCCTGGCGCACGTCGGGCGACTGGTGGACCTCCGACCCGTGGTCGCGCGACGAATGGGACATCGCCTTGAGCGACGGCGCCGTCTACCGCCTTTACTGCGAGCCGCGGGGATGGTTTGTGGAAGGCAGCTATGACTGAGGCCTACGTCGAACTTCACGCGCGCTCCGGCTTCAGCTTCCTGGAAGGCGCTTCCGTCCCGGAGGAACTGGCGGGTGCGTGCGCGGATTTCGGCATGCCGGCCATGGCCATCGTGGACCGCAACGGCGTCTACGGCGCGCCGCGCTTCCACATGGCGGCGAAGAAGGCGGGCGTGCGCGCGCATATCGGCGCGGAAATCGACCTGGGACAGACGAATCTGTCCCAAGGAGCCGCTTTTGCTCCGCGTGGACAGAACCGTCTGTCCCAGGTTTTCGAGGGAACGTCCCGTCTGTCCCTGGTTTTGCTGTCCCTGGTTTTGCTGGCGGAAACCCGCGAGGGCTACCAAAACCTGTGCCGCCTGATCACCCGCATGAAGTTGCGCGCCAGGAAAGGCGAAGGCGCGGCCACCTGGGAAGAACTCGCCGAATTCGCGCGCGGCCTGGTCTGCATGACGCGCCACCCGGATGAGCGGCTGCTCGAGATCTTCGGACGGCGCAACGTTTACGCCGAGATCCAGCGCCATTACAACCGCGAGGAGGAAGCGCGCAATCTGGCGACGGTGGAACGCGCGCGGCGGCTCGGCATTCCGCTGGTTGCCACCAATGGCGTGGCCTACGCTACGCCGGCGCAGCGGGAGTTGCTCGACGTGTTCACCTGCGTGCGCAACAAGGTGACGCTGGCCACGGCGGGCCGGATCCTCGAGCGCAATTCCGAGCGTCACGTCAAGACGCCCGCCGAAATGGCGCGGCTCTTCGCCGATCTGCCTGAAGCCATCGGCGGCGCGCTCGAAATTTCTTCACGGCTCGCCTTCACGCTGGCCGATCTGGGGTACGAATTCCCGCGCTATCCCGTGCCGGAGGGCGAAACGCAGATCTCCTTCCTGCGCAAGCGCGTGGATGAGGGCGCGCGCCGCCGCTACCAGCCCTATCACGAGCGCGCCCGCCGCCAGATGGAGCGCGAGCTGGCGCTCATCGAAAAGCTGAAATTGCCGGGTTACTTCCTGATCGTGTGGGACATCGTGCGGTTCTGCAAGGAAAACGGCATTCTGGCGCAGGGGCGCGGCTCGGCCGCCAACAGCGCGGTCTGTTACGCGCTGGAAATTACGGCCGTCGATCCCGTGGGCATGGACCTGCTGTTCGAGCGCTTCCTTTCCGAGGAGCGCGGCGAGTGGCCGGACATCGATATCGATCTGCCCAGCGGCGAAAAGCGCGAGCGCGCCATCCAGTACGTCTACCAGCGGTTCGGGAAGCTTGGCGCCGCCATGACCGCCAACGTCATCACCTATCGCGGCCGTTCCGCCGCGCGCGAAGTGGGCAAGGCGCTGGGCTTCGAAATCGCCACGCTCGAAAAGCTCGCCGGGCTGGTGCACCATTGGGAATGGAAAGACCCCAAAGACTCGAGCGAGGTCCAGTTCCACGAAGCCGGCTTCGACCTGAGCCATCCGCGCGTGCGCAAATTCTTCGAGCTGTACCGCATGGCGCAGGATCTGCCGCGCCACCTGGGCCAGCATTCGGGAGGGATGGTGATCTGCCAGGGACGCCTGGATTCCGTCGTGCCGCTGGAGCCGGCCACCATGCCCGGCCGTGTGGTGGTGCAGTGGGACAAGGAAGACTGCGCAGATATGGGGATCATCAAGGTGGACCTGCTGGGCCTCGGCATGATGGCTGTGCTCGAAGACTGCCTCAAGCTGATTCCCGAAACTTACGGCGAAGAAGTGGACCTGGCGCATCTGCCGCAGGACGATCCGGCGGTTTTCGGCGCCTTGCAAAAGGCCGATACCATCGGCATGTTTCAGGTGGAAAGCCGCGCGCAGATGTCCTGCCTACCGCGCATGAGGCCGCGCACGTTTTACGACATCGTGGTGGAGGTGGCCATCATCCGGCCCGGGCCCATCGTGGGCAAGATGGTGCATCCTTATTTGAACCGGCGGCAGGGCAGGGAAGCGCCGGATTGCCTGCACCCTTCGCTCGAACCGGTGCTCCGGAGGACGCTCGGGGCGCCGCTGTTCCAGGAGCAGTTGCTGCGGATGGCGATGGTGGCGGCCGGATTCACGGGCGGCGAGGCCGAGGAGTTGCGCCGCGCCATGGGCTTCAAACGCTCGGAAAAACGCATGGCCGATATCGAAGTGAAACTGCGCGCTGGCATGACGCGCAACGGAATCGCGGGCGAGGCGCAGGACGGCATCGTGCGTTCGATTACCTCGTTCGCGCTGTACGGCTTTCCCGAATCGCACGCCGCCAGCTTCGCGCTGATCGCCTATGCCAGCGCGTATTTGAAGTGCCACTATCTGGCGGCTTTCACCTGCGCGCTGCTCAACAACCAGCCCATGGGATTCTATGCGCCCGCCATTCTGATCAAAGACGCCCAGCGCCACGGTTTGCGGGTGCTGCCGGCGGATGTGGCGGAATCGGAATGGAATTGCACCATATCGAGCCGCGACAGTAATGGAGCGGTTTACCTTCGTCTCGGTCTCCGTTATGCCCGCGGTCTCCGCGAAGAAGCCGCCCGCGCCATCCTGCGCGCCCGGCCGTTCACCGGCATCGACGACCTTGCGTTTCGCGTGCCCGAGTTGCGCAAGGACGAAATCAATCGCCTGGCCGAAATCGGCGCGCTGAATTCTCTCCAACGAATTCATCGCCGCGACGCGCTCTGGCAGGCGCAGCGCGCCGTGCGGCCGGTGGGCCCGCTGCTGGCTTCGCTTGAAGAAGGCGGCGGGCCTTCGCCGCTCGCGCCCATGAACACCGAAGAGCGGCTCCGGGCCGATTACCACGGGGCCGGTCTGACCATTGGAAAACATCCCATGGCCTACCGCCGCGCGGAAATGAACGCCCGCGGCGTGACGCGCGCCGTCGACCTGGCGAAAACTCCCAACGGCCGCCTGGTGCGCATCGCCGGATCGGTGATTGTGCGGCAGCGTCCGGGCACGGCCAAGGGCTTCGTGTTCCTCAGCATGGAAGACGAAACCGGCATTATGAACGCGATCGTCGCACCGCCCACTTACGACCTGTACAAAGTCGTGTTACTGAGCGAGCCGTTTCTGATGATCTTCGGCGTCCTGCAGAACCTGGACGGCGTAATCTCGGTAAAGGCCGCGCGCGTTGAAGGGCTAAGCGCCGGCGCGGCAGCGGAATCTCACGATTTTCATTGAGTGGGGCGGAGCGGGGCGCCCACGGCATTTGTGGGCCCGTCAGCCTTTGCTCAAACGCCGCCGCGGATCGCTATAGGCCCAGAGCTTGCCTTGAGTAACATCTTCCAGGCTGGCAACCTTCACGCGAAGCCCCAGAACCTCGGCCTCCACGGAGCGTCCTGGGAAGGCCTGGTATCTCTCGTCCGTGGTGAACTGAATCCGCAGCTTGCTGCCAGGCGTCTGCGCGTTCACCGAGTGCCAATATCGGCATCGAGCGTGTAGACCGGCTCCACATAGCAGTTGACGGCCAGGCCGCAGATCAGGCAATAGGGTCCAAACGATTCGCAGGCTTCGATCAGTCGCGCGAAATCCTCACTCCGCCTTGCGTAGTCAACTCGTATGCCTCCGCCGCTGTCACACCTTCACTCTACAACTTCCCGCGGTCCCGCTTCCTCCGGCGGGCGTACCGAATCGAACCGGCGCGCACCCACGCGGACGGCATGATGCGGAGGAAGCGGACCAGAAGCCGGTAGCGCCATCCGGGAATCACGAATAGCTTGTTGCTCTCCAGGCCGGCGAGAGACGCTTCGACCACATCTTCTGCGGAGGTCCACAGCGCGGCTGGGACGGTCCTCTTGTCGATTCCAGCCACCGCTTGAAACTCGCTGTGCGTGAAGCCGGGACAAAGCGCCTGAACACGAACGGCCGATCCCCGGCTCTTCAATTCCAGGTCCAAGCCGTCGGTGAAGCTATTGATCCAAGACTTGCTGGCGGAGTAGGTGACGCTGCCGGGACTGTGAACGAAGCCCGCTACCGAGGACACATTGATGATCGCGCCGCTGTTCCCCGCAACCATCGGGCCGAGAGCGGCGTGAGTCAGGCGCATGATGGCGACGATATGCAGCAGGTGCAGCCGGGTCTGCATTTCCACGTCAGTTTCCCAAAAGCGGCCGGGGATGCCGAAACCGGCGTTGTTCACTAACAAGTCGAGCCGCGGCTCCGCGCCGGCGCGGGCCTCGACAAGCCTCAGTTGCGCGGGATCGGTGAGGTCGGCTTCTATGATTTCGGTTGAGGTGGAGAGTTCCGCCGCGAGGGCTTCCAGCCGGTCGCGCCGCCGCGCGACGAGGATCAAATGGTACCCGCGCGCGGCCAAGGCCCGTGCGAACGCCGCGCCGATCCCGGCCGATGCGCCGGTGATGAGAGCTACTGGTTTAGTCACGACATCAATTTTACTCTCAGGCACTTCGAACCGAGCCGCGAACGTAAGAGAGCGGTCGCTCGGGCGTTCAGGATACTCGCATTCCGCTTGCCGCGCTGTACTAGCGTGCAATCCTAGGTTCAATTACGGCCACGCCGATGGCTTGCATCGCTTCCGTCAACCGGATGAGCGTGTCCCGGTCGCGATACAGGCCCACGATCGCGCCTCCGGATCCGGCGAAGTTCGCCGAAGCCCCGGCGCGTCTGGCGGTCTCGATCATCTCCCGATTGCCCTCGCCAATTTTGTAAATGCGCGCGCGCAAGTCGAAGTTAGCGTCTATCAGGTCACTCAGCCCGGCGAAATCGCCACGCAGCAGGCATTCTCTGCCTTGCTCGGCGTAACCCGCCCATGTCTTCATGGCTTCCACCACGGCCCGCTCGCCGCGGTTCCAGCGTTCCCGGATGTCGTTGTGGAATACTTCGGTTCCCTCACTCAAGGAAGTCCGGTACGCAACATAGATATTGCGCGCAAGGTCCGGGTCCAGATGTTGGTACTCGCCGTAGCCGCGCGACTCCATCAGATCGCGCGAGAAATCCATGTAAACCAGGCCTTGGTAGGCTTGAGCCACACGGTCCTGCAAGCCCGCCGGGACGCCCAGCTCGCGTGTTTCCGCCTCCAATGCAAGGTTGGCCTGAACAGGCAGCGGAATGTCGAGGCCATAATACTGGCAAAGGGCGCGTAGCGCGGCCGTGATGATAGCGCTCGATCCGCCCAGTCCAAGCCGCTGCGGAATGCTGGATTCGTACTCCAGAGTGAAGTTACGGTCCGGTAGTTCGATGCCCCGCTCGCGGCAATAGTCGATCAGCCTGACGATCAGCGCCTGCACAATCCGCACGCCGCCGTAGTAACCTCGCCAGCGGGTCACACGGTGCAGGTCCTCCAGGCTTTCGAATGTGGGAATGTCCGCCTTGGAGGGCTTGATTTCCAGGCGTCCGCTAGGATACGCCAGGACGCGCGCCCGGAAATTCGACATGGCAAACGAGATGGTCTTGCCAAAGTAACCGTCGCTCGGATTTCCCAACAAACCGGCGCGAGCAAAGCCGTAAGTCTCAATCATCGGGGGTTTCCGCCGGGGGAGTCGATTTGGATAGTGACTGGGCCGTCATTTACCAAATGTACCTCCATGCTGGCCTGAAAAACGCCGGTCTCCACCGGCACGGGCCCCTTCTTGGCCGATTCCACAAAGTAATTGTAGAGAGACAAGGCGCTCTCCGGCGGCGCAGCCTGGTCAAAGCTTGGCCGTCTGCCTTTGCGACAGTCCGCATACAAGGTAAACTGTGAGACGATCAGCAGGGCGCCGCCGGCCTGGCTCACATTGCGATTCATCTTTCCCGCGTCGTCGGGAAAGACCCGGAGTCCGAGAAGCTTGTCGATAAGATAGTCCGCGTCGGCGGCGGCATCGGATTTGGCGACGCCCAGAAAGACAAGCAATCCCGTACCGATAGCGCCGACGGTACTGTCACTCACAATGACATGGGCCTGGCTTACACGCTGGATGAGGATTCGCATGTGACTTAATTAATAGATTCCGGGCGCGCCCTTGATTATTTTTACACAAGCCGAGCCCCCTATGATATAGTGTGCGTGGGGAATCTATGGCACGAGGCAAGCAAACGGAAGACGTTGCGATATTAGAGATGGCCTTGATCGGCTATCAAGTCGAGAGACAGAAGATCGAAGATAAGATCGGTGAGATCAAGGCGCAACTCGGAGGCAAAGCCGCGACGAGATCTAAAGTGGCAGTCAAAAGCGCGGGGCATGCCAAGCGGGTACTGAGCGCGGCCGCGCGCGCGCGGATCTCCGCGGCTCAGAAAAAGCGCTGGGCCGAGCACCGCAAGAGCAAGGCCGCCAAAAAGTAGGGGTCCCCTTATCGCCGCGGCCGCGCAGCGGCTGTGGCAAATTCCCACCCGAAGCGAGACACTACCTCGTCGACCGGGCCATCCGCCACAATTACGCCACCCTCGAAGAACACCGCGCGCCGGCACAGCGCCAGCGCGAAGGGGATGTTGTGTGTGACGACGATCTTCGCCTGCGGGAGGGCGCCCAGCAGTTCGGCCAGGGCCCGCTGTCCGGGCGGGTCGAGAAATGTGGTGGGTTCGTCGAGCGCCAGGATCTCGGGATCGGTCGCGAGGATCCCGGCGATGGCGACTTTCTTCTGCTCACCGGCGCTCAGGTGGTAGGGGGCGCGCGCGGCGGACCCCTCCATGCCCACGGTCTTAAGGGCCGCCATGGCCCGTTCGAGCGCCTCGGGGCGGCTCATCCCGCGGTTGATCGGACCGAAGGCGGCGTCTTCGAGAACGGTCGGCATGAAGAGCTGGCTCTCGGAATCCTGAAACACCAAACCGATCTTGCGGCGGATGGCGGGCAGGTTGCGACGTTCCACGGACAGACCGCAGACTTCGATGCTGCCCTGGCCCTCCAGCAACCCATTCAAGTGGAGGACAAAGGTGGTCTTGCCGCTGCCGTTGGGTCCAAGCAGAGCCACGCATTCTCCCTCATCGAGCCGGAAATTCACGCCATTGAGAGCCGGCGCGCCGTCCGCGTAGCGGAACCGCAGATCGCGCGCCTCGATTACGGGCCGCTTCATCGAATCCTCTCGATGGCCAAGCGCGCCGCCACCGGCGCCAGCGAGGCGAGAGCCGCGAATGCCGCGTCAGCCGGCCGGAAGCGGAGATCGAACAGCGGATGCAGGCGGCCCGTGAATCCGCGTGCAAGCATGGCGCGATGCACGTCCTGCGCCCGCCCGTAGGAGCGCGCAAAGAGCACGGCCAGCGCGCCCGCCGCCGCGCGGAAGCGTGCGCCCGCGGATTCCAGCGGACGGGCGGGCGTTCCCCGTGCGGCGGCGGCTTTACGCATGTGCTGGGCTTCTTCTGAAATCACGAACAGGTAGCGGTAGAGGAACTGCGCGACGGTGAGAAGAAACAATGGGACGCGCAGCAGCTCCAAGCCGCGCAGCAGGACCGGCAGCGGCGTGGTGGCTACCACCGTCAACACCGCCAAGGCGGAAAGATAACTTTTCAGCGCCAGGGCCAATCCGCGCGCGGGATCGCCCGAAAGCCAGCAGACCGCCGCGAAAACCACGGCGAACGGAAGCACCAGGGCCGCGCGGGCCAGCGCCGCGAACAAGGGAATGCGCGCAGCCACCAGAGCCGCGCAGAGCATCGCAAAGACGGCGGCGGAGAACTCCGGCAGGGCGTGGCGCGCGGTGGCCAGCGCCGCGAGCAGCGCCAGCAGAGGTACGATCTTGGCGCGTGGATCGAGGCGGTGCAGGGCGCTCGCGCCGCGGCTCCATCGTTCCAGGACGATGTGATGCACTCAGGCGCTCCTCTTGCGCGCCACGGCCCGGCCGAAAAGCAGGCACGCGCCATAAACCAGCGCCAGCCCGGCCAGTCCGCCGAGAGTCTTGCGCTGCCAGCCCGCCGCCAGGAAGGCCGCCTGGTAACCCGTAAACGGAGTCGAGAACAGCGCCTGGGCGCGCGAAGCGATGCCGGTTTGGATGCCGAGCTTCTGAATGCCGTCCGGCGCGGCCGCGGCCACAAGCACGCCAACCGCCGCCAGGAGCAGTCCGGCGAGCGCCGCGGCGCCCAGCGCGAACGGCCGGCCCTGGCGCGGTTGGCGCACGAAATTCGGCTGGATCTTCTCCAGCGCGCCGATCACCGCCACGGTGATGGCGCCCTCCAGCACGGCCGCCACCAGGAACAAGCTGAGCGAAACCGCCAGAATGGAGAGCGGCATACGCACGCCCGAGATCAGCAACTCCGCCAGCGCCAGCACCGCGCTCACCAGAGCGGAGAGGACTCCGCCGGCGAAGATCGAGGCCCGGCGCCACCGCCCTCCGCCCCACAAATAAAAGGGCAGATAGCCCGCCAACACCCCAGCCACGGCCATGTTGATCATGTTGGGGCCGAGCGCCAGAATGCCGCCATCCTGAAAAACGAGCGCCTGAATCGCCAGAATCGAGGCCATGGTCACGCTGGCCGCGGCCGGTCCCAGGGTGTATGCCAGCAACGCGCCACCCAGCAGGTGGGCGGTGGTGCCGATCCCCACCGGGAAATTGATCATCTGGGCCGCGAAGACGAACGCGCCCATCACGCCGAGCAGCGGGACCTTGGCGTCGTCGAACCCGCGTTGGGCGCGCCGCACCATGTAGCCCACGGCAGGAACGGCCGCCACGTCCATTGTGGCCCAAACCGGTGTGGAAAGAAATCCGTCCGGAATATGCACAGTCGTCCCCACGGTATCACGATTGAGATAATCGTGTCACCCGGCCGGCGCGTTGTCGTTAACAAGTCAAGTTTGGCCTTTGCCTTTGCTTGGGCCGTTTTCTTCAAGATCACAGCCGTCGTCGTCGGAGCGGTGGAAAAGTGGGAATCTCGCGCGTTCGGCGAGATTTCCAAGGGAGTGTGGGAGACGGTGAAAACCTGCTTTGGTTTTCGCCGGCTTCCATGCTCCCGCCTTTTCCACGGCGCATCTTGTTGGTTTCAACGTGCCTTGCAGCGCTGTCTGCACCCACGTATAGCTCAACTGGATGGCGTGCTCGTCGCGTGGCTTTCGTGGAAGTGCCGGATGTTCAGGTCGAAGTACGCCTCCTTGTAAAGCCGGAGCACATCCTCGACCACTGCCAGCGGAATGCGCTCGGCGCGCGGCTTTCCACTACCCAGCATCACCCGCCCCGCGTTGAACCGGACAGATCACTTGTGAATTGAACCGGACAACTCACATACTAGCGACAAAGATTCATGAAAACCCTTGCAGATCCAGCTTGGCGCGGTATCCTGCGCGGCGATTGACAATCGGCCCGGCAGGCGAGAATGATCGGGATGAAGAGGGCATGCCAGCAAGAAGGCAAGCCAGCAAGAAGGCAAGCCAGCAAGAAAGGCAGGCCAGGAGGCCCGCCCTACTAAGCGGATTGCACGCAGGGTCGCAGGGTGGAGCGGCGGCGGTCGATGGCGGCGCGTGCGTGGTCGAGGCGCGCTTCCATCTCGGAGCGCTGCGGTTCGGGCGCGCGCGCGATTCGCAGCAGAACCCTGGCTTGGTGGCGCCTGGCTTCCGCGTCCGCCATGGCGCCGCGGCTGACGAGCTTCAAGCACCGTTCGATTTCCCGGCCGGCCAGAATGACCAGATCCCGGTCCGTTTTCCTTCGCAGCTCGGGCAGAGATAATTGGGATTGCGCGGTCATGAAGCCTCCAAGTCGCATTTTCAGACGTGCCTCTCACCTGTTAGACGTTTGAAACTGGCGCTTTGCTCAAAAAATTCCGTGGCCGTTGAATTGCGCGCGAGGCGGGCTTGCTTACTGGCGGCCGTAGCGGTCGCAGCATTCCTTCGAGCAGAAGTAGACCGGCTGTCCGTTTACGGTGCGCATAACGCTCACCGTTACTGAGACATAGGTGCCGCACACGGGATCTTTCTTGAGTTCGCCGCCGGATTGAACGGGCGTCTGCCGTGCGGCGCCCGGCGCGCGCTGGGCGCGGCGACGGTTGGATAAAAATCCTCTGACAATCGATCTCAGGAAGAGAAAGAGCAGCAGGTAGGGAACATATTCGAGGATTTCCGAGAACATGGAATCGAGGCGGAAGCCTGCGGCTCCCGCCCCGGAATCGGGCTACTTCTTCATCAGGCTACTTCTTCTTCTTCGTGGTGGTCGCGGGCTTCGCGTTCGGGTCGGTGTAGTTCGTGTCCACCGAAGAACTCAGCGCGGCGATGGAGTCCTTGCACTGCTGCGCGAAAGTGCACTTGTTTTCGAAGCTCAGGCATTTCTGGAAGGCCTCGATGGTGCCAGGCGCGGGGGTTACCTTGCCGTCCGCGCCGATCTGGGCTTTAGCCATCAAGGACACGCCCTCCTGATAATACGCGTCTGCGTAATTGGGGTCCGCGGCGATGGATTTCTGGAACGCATCGTAGGCCTGGTCGGACTGGCCGCTGTTCACGAGAATGGCGCCCAGGTTGTAATAATACTTGCCGGCGCCGGGCGGGTCGAGCTGAGCGGCTTTGGCCATCTCAGCCATCGCTTCCGGATATTTCTTGGCGTTTGCCAGCGCGAGGCCGTAATTGTTGTGGGCGCCGGCGTCATCGGGTTTCAACGCAATCGCCTGCGTATACGCGTCGATGCCCTTCTGCGTCTCGGCATCGCGATCCGCGCCGGTCTTGGTCGCGGCGTCCGCCAGGTACGCATCCGCCAGATGCGTCCAGATGGCGGTCTGCTTGGCATCGATCGTGGAGGCCTTTTCGAGCGAGGCGATTGCCGTCGCCCACTGCTTTGCCTCCATCGCGTCCACGCCCGCCTTGTAGGCGTCGTTCAAGTCCTTATGCTTCTTAATGGCATCCATTTCGGCCGACCTTTTTCTCTCAAGGTCGTCCTTTTGCTCGGCCGTCAAGCCGCGTTCCATATCCGGCGTGAGCTGGCCGCCGGCATCTACGACCTTCTGCAGAGCCGCATTCTCGGCGTCCTTGGCGGACTTGGACTTCGCCAGTTCAAACCTTATGGTTGGCGGACTGGCCAGCGAGGCCCTTGCATTTTGGGAATCCACCACAGCCCCATTGACCTCGACTGAGATCGCAAAGGCGGCTTCGTTCTGCACCATAACCACGAAGTGGCCGGTCTTATCCGTCTTGGTCTGAAGATCGCCGGGTCTATCCGTGCGGTGCAGTTTGATTACGGCCCCCGCCAGCGGCTTGCCATCGAAGCCGATCACGTCGCCATCGATCCTCGCACTCTGCGCGAGCGCGGCGGCCGCGAAAAATGCCATCCCGGCGAAGGCTGCGGCCAGGTTGCGGAGCTTCATAATAAACCTCCATTGAATGAGATGCTTCTAAAGCTTGAGTATACCGTATTTCAGGCCGTCTCTTCCTGAAATGTGGGCAGCCGGGCGGCGTGATGCAGCGCACTATTCGTCGAACAGACCGATCTGCTCTTTGGGAGCGGATTTGGCGCGCCGCCTGAGCGGGCTCCCCACCACCCCCAGGATTTCGGCGGAGCGCAGCGCCGCACGCGGCGCGAACACCCGCTGGTTGTTGCCGGAGGAATCCGGTGGGACCAGCATGAAGCCGAAGGGTTCCAGATGGAGCAGATCGTTCGGCAGGATTCCCTCCATGACTTCGCCGTCCCGGAACTTCAAACTAAGCCAAAGTCCTTCAACTTTCGGACGGGTGTTGAAAATCTGGCGTCCGGCGGCTTCCGGGGCCTCGAAATCGCGCACGAAGCAGACGGTTTTGATTTCGTCGTAGGGGACGGTGCTGACGCGGCCCTCGGCCGAGAGCAGCTCAACCCCCGTAGGTTTAAGAAAAGAGATGGGATTGACGTATCCGGCCAAGGGCTCTTTCTCAAAGCGTCGGAGAATCGCTTTCTTGGTGGTGGACGCGGACAAATAATGGCCTCTTTGTTACGTCTATGTATCGAACAATTAGGCGCTTATTGTATCATTGGCTCGATGCCTGAAGCCCGAACGGCGAATTTACGCAACCGGATGACGGCGTTTCTCAACTTCTGCCGGTTGGAAAAGGGGCTTGCGGCCAACTCGCTGGCAGCTTATTCGGCCGATCTTTCGAACTTCAGCGCGTTCATCGGGGAGGGCGGGGAATTTCCCGGCGAGGCAGACCTGGAACGGTATGTGCAGGAATTGTATGCATCGGGGTTGAGCGGCCGGTCGATCGCCCGGCGCTTGGCTACGCTGCGGAATTTCTATGGATTTTTGCTGCGCGAGGGCCTGATCGACACCGATCCGGCGGAGCGCCTGCGCGCGCCAAGGCAGTGGCGCACAATCCCTAAGTTTCTGAATCTAGAGGAAATCAACAAGATCATCGAGGCTCCGGATTTATCCCGGCCAACCGGCGCGAGGGACCGTGCTATGGTCGAATTGCTATATGCCTCGGGGTTGCGGGTCTCCGAGTTGTGCCGGATTGGAGTGGGAGACATTCAGTTGGACCTGGGGGTTTTGCGAGTGACGGGGAAGGGCAACAAGCAGAGGCTGGTCCCGGCGGGCAAATCCGCCGTGAATGCTGTGGAGGAATACCTGGCGAGCGCGCGCGGCAAACTGCTCAAGGGGCGGTCGAGCCGGTATCTGTTTGTGACCGCTCGCGGCGGCGCGATGACCCGCCAGGGGTTTTGGAAGCTGTTGCGGGGCCATGCGAGGAAGGCGGGCATTTTCAGGGATTTGACGCCGCATGTGCTTCGCCATAGCTTCGCCACGCATCTGCTGGAGGGCGGGGCCGACCTGCGCAGCGTGCAGGTCATGTTGGGGCACGCGGATATTTCGACGACGCAGATCTATACCCATGTCCTGCGGTCCAGACTGCGGGACGCAGTGGAGAAACACCACCCCCGGGCTTGAGCCGGCCGTGGAACGGAATCGAGAACGCTGGCAATGAGCGACTACATTTACATGTTGGAGAGCCGCCTGAGCCCGGATCAAAACCGGGTGGTGGGAGAGATGCAAAGCGCGGCCGCGCAGGCAGGCGTCACCCTGTTCCTGACGGGAGGCGCGATGCGGGACATGCTGGCGGGGTTTCGCATACGCGACCTGGACTTTGTGGTGGAAGGCGACGCGTTGAAAGTGGCGGAGGCCGTGCGCGCCGGCGCCGGCGCCAAGCGGCTGGCGGCGGACGAACCCCGCAAAAGCGCGGAACTGGCGTTCCCGAATGGGGTTACGGCTCAGGTGGCCATGTCGCGGCAGGAGAAGCGCGGGGCCCGCGGCGGCAAGATCCAGGTGGCGCCGGCGACCATCCAGGAAGATCTGCGAGGCCGCGATTTCACGTGCAACGCCATCGCGCTTTCGCTCAACAAAGCCTCCCGAGGACTACTGCTCGACCCACTGAATGGCTTGGCCGACATCGGACGGCGCGAGTTGCGGGCCGCCAGCGCCTATGCGTTCTACGACGACCCGTCGCGCCTGCTGCGCCTGGCCCGTCTGCAAGTGCGGCTAGGCTTCGCCGTGGAGGAGCGCACGCGGATGCAGGTGGCCAACGCGCTCGAAGCGGACGTCCAGAGTTCCATTCCTTCGGTCACGCTTGGGGAGGAACTCAGGTCGATTGCCACCGAAGACGGGTCGGCCGAGATCCTGCGGACGCTCGATGAGGCCGGGCTTCTTAAGCTATTTTCGCCGGCGTTATCGGGCCCCAAGGTTAATCTGGCCGGGATGGCCAAATTCGAGAAGATCATCCGCGGTTTTCCGGACGAGCCGCACTGGCGGTCGGCGCGGCTGGGGCCGTTCCTATTCGTGCTGACCGAGAAGCTATCGCCCAAGGAAGAGCAGTCGCTCATCCGCGCGGCGGGTCTGGCGAAGGCGGAGGAAGAACTGTGGCGAAAGCTGGAGGCGCGCGCCAAGAAGCTCGAGACCGCGCTGAAGGCGGCGGGTATCAGGAAGGCCTCGCAGGTGTACCACATCGTATCCGCGGCGCTTCCCGACGAGATTCTTTTCCTGCTCTACCATTCGAGCCTGAGGCCGGTTCAAGAACGCCTGAAGAATTATTTTCAGAAGTATATCCCGGCCATCCAGGAGATCACGCCCGAAGAATGGGCGACAGTCGAGGGCAAGCCCGGAACGCCGCGCTACGCCAAAGCGCGCGACGCCTTCATCACGGTCCGGCTGGACCGGCGCCCGAAGAAACCGGTGGAGGAAGCGCCCCCGCCGGAAGCGCCCCAGGTGGACGCAGCGGCTGCGGGCATGGGCCGTGGACCGGGAGTGAGGGGTCGGGAGTCAGGGGCCGGGGGCCGCGGGCCGGGGACCGGGGGCCGGGGGGAAGTAGCGGCGGGGGCCGGGAGTCAGGGGCCGGGGATGCGGACAGGGGAAGGGGTCCATACAGAAAGGCCGAGACGACTCTCGGCCCCGCGGGCGTGGCCCGCGCCACCCCCCGCACCGGAAATCGGCCTGATCTTGTGTATCCGTCCGGTGGCCCGTAAGGCGACATAAAGCCTATCCGCGCTGCTCATTTTACAGGACAACAACGGTCCTGGCGATTTTGTGCTTCCAATATTCTCAACTCCGGGTTAAGATTCCTAAAGTTACTCAGAGAATCTTGCGAGTCACAGGGCTTGCAACGGCGGAGGTAGTCATGCTGGAAACGGAACGAGGCGGGTTTGAACAGCCGCGCCATCCACTCAACGCAACCGAAATATTCGCTGGTCCCAACGACGGTCTCAGCCAAACGTGTAACGGTGTTTCCACATTCGTGGGTTTACAGGGATCCAGCCAGAGAGCCGGCTATCGCGTGATTTTCCCGACTCTCGATATGGGCCGCTTTGTCGAGATCGCGGAAGAGGACATTTTGGCAACGGAGGATCTGGCGCCCGCTCACTCGCCTTTTGGCGCGCTCGGCGGGACGCGCGTCTCGGTTCGGGAAGCTGCACGGATATTGACGAGCCGGGCAGGTTCGCAAATGCTGGAAGCGGACGATGAATTCGATCTTGACATCCGCCTGGGAGCATCCGGCTGGAGCATGCCGCCGTTCATGCACGAAGGGGCAGGCGAGGCAATTTACGCTCCGGGCATGGAAGGGGAAGAACGGCAGGCGAAGCCCATAGAGACCAATGGGGCCTGTCCCGTGACCGTGGCCTGCAAGACCCGGGTCACTTGCGATACGTGCGCGGACACGTGTCTGACGTGTAAGGGCGAGGCCACCTGCCAAACCTGCCAAACCTGTCATACGCACTGCGAGCAGGCCACATGCCAGACGTGCAAGGGCGAGGCCACTTGTGGCGGCGCTACTTGCCTGACGTGCGCCGATCGGGGCTGTCCGATCCATACGCAGACGTGCTGCAAGGACACTTGCATCTAGGACCGGTTCGAAACTTGTCCGGGAGCCATCCAGACTTAGAAGCTCGAACGGCTGGTTGGACGCCGGCCGTCACAGGTGGTCTGGCATTATCGGCGAAAGCGGTGGCTCACACAGTAGCCACACGTCTGAATACGCCAGCCCACCTGGACCGGGCGGTTGCTGAAGCGCCGCGTCAAAGCGCATTCGCAAACAGAAACTGCTGGGCGCCGCACACGCTTTCCCAAGGATATGCGGGCGTGGCTCTTTTGTGCGGCTATCTGGATGCGTGTTTCCCGGAGGAACAATGGGACCTGAAAGCGCGCGAGCAACTGCAACTGGCGGTTCGCGCGGCGGAGGCATACTCTGAACTTCCTATTGGCCTCTTCTCCGGGTTGAGCGGCCTCGCCTTTGCGGCGTGGCAGCTTTCACGGGGAGGCAAACGGTATGTGCGCTTACTGGACCGTCTCGACCAATTGATTTGCATGCGCGCCATTGCCGCCGCCAAGGGCATTCGCGGAAGACACGGCGTTTGTTTTGCCGATTTCGATGCGATCTCCGGGCTAAGTGGGGTTGGGGCCTATCTTCTGTGCCGGCGTGACCGGCCGGGCATGACGATGGCACTTTCGTCGATCGTCGAGGGGTTGGTGGACCTCTTGTCGGGGGGCGGTGCTTTACCGCGCTGGTACACGCCCCCCGATCTTCTGGGAGACGAGGAGACCCGAGAGTATTGCCCGCACGGCAATTTGAATTTCGGTTTGGCGCATGGCATCCCCGGCCCGCTGGCGCTGCTTTCCCTGGCCTATGCGGCGGGTGTCGCGGCGCCCGGCCTGGCGGCGGCAATCGCACGTACGGCTGCCTGGTTGTGCGAAACCCGCTACGACGATGCCTGGGGCGTCAATTGGCCGGCCGTATTGCCGCTGATACAAACGGACACGGCCGATGGCGGGCGCTTGGAGGTTCCCGGCGCGCGATCGGCGCCGGATGGTCCGAGCCGTTGCGCCTGGTGCTACGGAAGTCCGGGCATTGCAAGATCCCTGTGGCTAGCAGGCGAAGCGCTCGGCCGCGAAGATTATCGCGCGCTCGCGATTTCCGCCATGGAAGCGGTCTTTCGCAGACCGGTTGCAGTGCGGCGCATCGACTCTCCGACATTCTGCCACGGCGTTGCCGGTCTACTGGCGATTGCGCTACGGTTCCATCACGACATGGGAGGGACCGCATTTTTCGAGGAGATTGGCGCGCTGGTACAACAGTTGCTGGACAGCTATCAACCCGATTCCCTGCTCGGCTTTCGCCATCTCGAAACCAGAAATAACCAGATGGATCAACCAGGCCTTCTGGAGGGAGCCCCCGGAGTGGCGCTCGCGCTACTGGCATCGGCGACCGGCGCCGAGCCGACTTGGGATAGACTGTTTCTACTGTCATGAAAGCGGCCTCTCAGCCGGCGCGCGCACGCGACTCCGCCGCCTCGTACGCGAAAGAGCCTCTGTACCGGGCCCTCGATTTCGTAACCGTTCGAGCGCCGCTGCTGCCCGTGGAATGTTATCGGTCTCTGGCGGATGAGAAGCGCCGGATGGCGCTGCTTTCAGATCCGCGCGTGCTCACTGCCCTGGCGGTTGGGAGCGCGTCATTGCTGGGCGCCATAGACAGATCGAATCGATCCGCGCTGACGCCGCGCGATGCGGACCGGATGCGCGCGAAGCTTCGACGGTATCAAATCCGCATGGCTACGCGGCCAACCCCATACGGACTTTTTGCGGGAGTGGCTCTCGCTTCGTGGGGCGAGAACACCGATTTGACGGTCCGCGCCACCTCTTACCGGACCAGAACGCGCCCGGATATGGCGTGGCTGATGAACCTGGCGATGTCGGCGGAAGCCAATCCCGCGATCAGAAGGCACTTGAACTTTGTGGCCAACCCGTTAGCCGTTGTCGATGCGGGGCGAGTCTTTCTTTCCGAGCGAGCTCCTTCAAGGGACGGGAGATCGAGCATCCCCGTTTCGGTGAGGGCCACAAGCGTAGTCAAGCGAGCGTTGGCGCTGACGCGCAGCCCGATTCGTTACCAGGATCTGGTGGCGCGCTTATGCGATGCGACTCCATCCGCCACGGTTGAGAAAGTGGAAAAGCTCTTGAACGAGCTATGGGAGCAGACCCTGCTGCTGACCGACTTACGGCCTCCACTGACTTCCAACAGCCCGGCCCGGTATGTCGCCGACCGCATGGCTTCCATTCCGGAGGCCGCGGACGCGATGGCTAAGCTGAACGCGTTTGTGGCCGCTCTTTCTACGTGGGACGGTTTGAAGGTGGAAGAGCGGGCGGAAGGCTTCAAATCCCTGCTCTCCGTCGCAGGCATTCCGCCCGATGGATCGCAACAGGTCCCCATTCAGTCGGACATGGCAATGTGTCTTGAGGGGCGAATCGGAAATCTCGTTGCGCGGGAAGCGGCGCGGACCGCCGAACTCCTCTTGCGCCTGTCGCCTTTTCCGCGCGGCATAGCGAGCCTCGCAGGGTATCGACAGCAATTCGTCAATCGTTATGGGCATGACCGGGAGGTTCCGCTCACCGAGCTGCTGGACGCCCAGCGCGGGCTCGGACCGCCGCCCTTTCACAGCCACGGTTCGGTGGGACCCGATCCGGCCAAAGCGGCGCAACGAGCGCAGACCCTGATTCACCTGGCGTGCGCCGCATTGCGCCGCCGCGAGCGCACGGTTCAGTTGGACGAGAGTGCGATTGAGCGGCTGGAGACATGGCGCCCCAGTTCCGAGTCGGCGCCCCTGTCACTCGATATCAACGTACTGATAGGCGCCCGGTCGGCCGCCGCCATCGACGCCGGCGATTTCACGATGGTCCTCGGTCCCAACCTGGGAGCCCTGTCCGCGGGCCGCAACCTGGGGCGCTTCGCCGATCTGCTGGCGCCGGATGGGACGGAGGCTTTGGAGCGGGCTGCCGCCGCGGAGCAGGCGCAAGCGCCGGACAGTTTGTGGGCCGAAGCCGTCTATGTTCCGGTCAACTTCAGGTTGGCGAACGTGGTGATTCGTCCCGCCGTACGAACTTATGAACTCGCTCTGGGAGTTACTCCCGGAGTGCCATTTTCCCGCGTCATTCCACTTGACGAGCTGGTGGTGGGCGTCGAGCAGGGCCGTTTTTACGTCCGCTGGCCGGCGGTGGGCAAGCGCGTGAATTTTTCCGCGGGTCATATGCTCAATACGCACAACGCGCCCGCCGCCGTTCGTTTCCTGTCGGAGCTGAGCAATGACGGCAAGGCGGTTTTGAGCGGCTTCGATTGGGGACCCGCCGAGAGCTTCCCCTATCTGCCGCGAGTGCAAGCCGGCCGTATCGCGTTGCGCCCGGCGGAGTGGCGTATTCAAAAAGGCGAGATTGCGACGGAATCGCCCGCGGCTTTCACGAGCGGCCTGCAGCGATGGCGCGAGGAATGGGACGCGCCGCAGCTCATCTCCCTGACAGTGGGTGACAACCGCCTGATTCTGGACCTCGATCGAGAGGCGGAAGCGGCCGAACTCAGGGCGGAGATACAGAAGCTCGATGACGGTAGGTCCATCACAGTGCAGGAAGTGCTGCCAACTCTCGATGAAGCATGGTTACAGGGTGCGGAGGGTCACTATTATAGTGAGTTAGTCGTCTCTTTGATTCTGGGTCCGAGCCTCAAACGCCCAGCGGAAGCTAACCCCGAAACGGCGACCACAGAATCGTGGGCCGAAAACGCGAGTAGCGGCGGAGCTGCGTCGCGGCTCCGACCTCCCGGCAGCGAATGGCTCTTTGTAAAGCTGTACTGCCCGCGCAATCTTGAGAACGACTTGATCCCGGAATCGATGCTGACGTTTGCCGAAAATGCGGTTACCGCCGGATTGGCCGACTCGTGGTTTTTCATCCGATACTCGGACCCGGATTCTCACATCCGGCTCCGTTTCCACGGATCGCCTCAGCGGCTGACCGGCAAGCTATTCGCCATTGTGTGCGATTGGGCGCGCGGATTAATGTCCGAGGGCCTGTGCCTGAAATTCGCATTTGAAACGTACGAGCCGGAAATCGAGCGCTTCGGCGGCGCCGCGGGCCTGGCTGCGGCGGAAGAGCTGTTTGGGGCGGATAGCAGAGCTTGTGCGAGGCTTTTGCATGAAGTGAAGCGAAAAGGCTGGCCTCACGATGAGATTACGCTGCTTGCTCTTAGCATCGACGATCTTCTTGGCGCGATCGGTTTCGACCCGGCAGAGCGGTTGCGATGGTATGGAGGCCAAACCAATGCGCGAGGGGCCGATATCGGCGCGGATTTCAGGCAGCGAAAGAACCTGCTTCGCTCCGTGCTCGGGCAGCCGCAACAATTCCTCGCGGGCCTTTCCGACGGAAGCGCGATCGCCTCGATCCTGGCTCAAAGGCAGGAAGGGCTTGCGCAGGCGGCGCTGCGTCTCCGGGACCTTGCCGAACGAAGAATCCTGAGGCGTCCACTAGATGCATTGTGCGCGTCTTTCGTGCATTTGCACCTGAACCGCATGTCGAGTCCCGGCTCGCCTTCCGAGCAACGAGTCATAAGCCTCTTGCTGCGGACTCGCGAGAGCTTGGCGAAGGCGCCGGCCGTCCGCACGGACGCTGTCGCGTTGATCGCGCCACCTTCGCCGGCGCGGGGCCGGGAAGAACCGCCGGCATAGACCGGCGGCGGTACGCCTACCGCCCGGTCACGGTGATCTTGACGTTCTTGAACTCGCCGGTTTCGTCGAACGAGCCGATGCCCACTTTGCCGGGTCCCAGGCTGACGTCCGTGGCCTGGAGCGCGGGTACGGCCTGGCCGTCCACCGTCACCTGGACCACTCCCGTCTTGGCGTCATGCGTGAGCTGCACGTGATACCAGCGCCCGGTGGCGGCGAACGCCGCCGGACCGCGCGGGTTGCTGATGCGCACCCTCTCGCCTCCATAGACGTGAAAAATGCCATTGTGAACCGGCTGCTTCTCGCCCGTATCGGTGGACAGGTGGGCGTAGTCGAAGTGCGCTTCGTCCTGGTAGGCATAGACGATCATGACGGACTTGACGAGCGGCCTGGCATCCTCCTCGACGGTCAATAGGGCGTAGTCCGGCACATTCGTTAACGCGAATTGGAACGGCCGGCGCGGCCCCGGCAGCGGTTCCTTGCCTTGAATGAGGCTCAAGGTGTCGGCGCCGCCATCCGCGGCCAGTTTCCAATCCGCCGCGGTGGGAACGGTCCATTCGCGCCCGAAGATCGTCAGCGTATCGGCCGCGCTGAGGGCGCCGGCGGCGATCGCCAGCAAGGCAATCAGCTTCATTCGGCCATCATAGCCCAATTGGCCTTGCTACGATGGAATTCCACCCCACTATGCCCGAAAAGCCGTACGACCATCGCCAGATCGAACTGAAGTGGCACGCGCGTTGGGAGAACGCCGACTTCTATAAGGCCGAGGAGGATTCCGCCCGGCCCAAGTTCTACGTGCTTGAAATGCTGCCGTACCCGAGCGGCACGCTGCATATCGGGCATATCCGCAACTATGCGATCGGCGACGCGCTGGCGCGCTACAAGTGGATGCGCGGCTACAACGTGCTGCATCCCATGGGGTGGGACGCGTTCGGCCTGCCCGCCGAGAACGCCGCCATCGCCAACCGGACGCCGCCGCGCGAGTGGACCCTGCGCAACATCGCGGCCATGAAGAAGACTCACCGCCGCTTCGCCTTCAGTTACGATTGGGACCGCGAAATCTCCACCTGCGAGCCGGAATACTACCGCTGGAACCAGTGGTTCTTCCTCAAGATGCTGGAGCGCGGCCTGGCTTACCGCAAGATGGCGCTGGTGAACTGGTGCCCGAAGTGCGCCACCGTGCTGGCCAACGAGCAGGTGGTGGAGGGCTGCTGCTGGCGCCACGAAGATACGCCCGTGGAACAGAG